>Ga0326514_10000623_pt1 | contig 23888 bp, 39 predicted proteins | sample 3_2548_0518_D_FD_203653 | JGI IMG/M metagenome (GOLD analysis project Ga0326514, IMG submission 203653) | Bovine rumen microbial communities from UC Davis, California, United States - 3_2548_0518 | ecosystem: Host-associated > Mammals > Digestive system > Stomach > Rumen | place: USA... | reverse complement strand
GCCGAAACTGAATTGCTTTATGATACCGAATAATAATTTTTCCGTGTTGCCGTGGTATCGTTCCGTTAACGAACAGAATGCCCGAAAATGGTGGGTTTATAACCGGGTTTATCCGTTATATGTTCAAGCGGGTTATATGCCACCATTCCAATTTTTAAGGACGCACAGTTCGGTTAAAACTGTTTATAATTTTCGTTTGCGAAAAGCGGATGGAACGTTGGTTGGTACATTTACGCAAAATATAGTAGACGGGGGAATCGACTTTAAGTATTACGCGCAGTTTAATTTGGACGCAGTTATATTTGGAGGTCAATCGCCAATTTTCCCGGCTTTGGAAAATGGTCAATATTATGCGGAAATAAATGTAGTTGGCGGTTGGTGGTATTCCGAAATTTTCACGGTTGTAAATGATATTGAGCCGTATTTGAAATTAGAATGGTGGGACGTTGATGATTTTGTAATGGATGCCGGAGCGATAGCGTACAAATACTCAAATAATACACAATTCAAGAACGTATTATATCTGCCGTCAGATATAGCAAAGCCGGAATATATTTTTGAAGAAGAAGGCGAAAGCCGGGACGGCTATTTTTTCCCGGCCAAGCAAATTTCCGAAAAGCGTTATCGGTTCAATTTTTTTGCCCCGGAATATCTATTGGATGTTTTGCGCTTTGTCCGAATGGCTGACTTTGCGCAAATAACTTATCATGGGCAAATTTACAGTCTTGATACATTTTTAATGACGCCAACTTGGGAAGATAATGGCGATGTGGCCGTTGTGGAAGCCGAATTTGACACGGCAACAGTTGCGAAGAAATTGGGTGTCGGCTATATTAAGGCATTGCGCGGCGACTTTAACGACGATTTTAACAACGATTATAACAACCAATAAATATGGCTAATTATGCAACACTAAAGGCGGCCATTCAAGAGGTCGTAAAGACAAACGCCAATAATGAAATTACCGGTGCGTTGCTTCAACAATGTTTGCTTTCGATGATTAATTCATTGGGCGCGAATTATCAATTTGCGGGCGTAGCAACCCCAACAACAACACCGGGAACGCCGGAACAAAATGTTTTTTATATCGCTGGGACGGCTGGCACATATAGCAATTTTAATGCTATCGTAATAAATAAAGGCGAACTTGCCATTCTAAAATATAACGGAACATGGACAAAAGAAATAACCGGTGGTGCAACAAATGAACAAATTTTGCAACTTGAACAACAAACAAATGTTGTGGGTGTTGGGGTTAAACAGTTATACTTTTATATTCGTTATTCGGATGGTGTGTCGGTTGGTACGGGTTCATATTTTGAACTTTATAAATTTGATGTTACCGGGCTTGCTGGTAAAACTGTTATAGCGAAACTTGCTTGCCGTGACAATGTTCCGGCAATGATAGCGTTTTATTCGGCAAATGAAATAAATAATGCGAATTATATTAGTGGCGTGCAATCGGTTGCGGCACCTTATGCAAGGATTCACGAATATACGGCGACAATCCCCGAAAATGCTGTTCTGATGGTTTGCACGAATCGAAATGACGATTTGCCGAACCCGTATATTTCGCTTAATGTACCGCCATTGCCGCAATATATTTATGACAAGGAGAAAAATTCGAATTTACAGTATATTAGTAATGCGTTCCTGTTTCCGATAAGTTCCGCGGCATCCAAAAGTAATGCGATAACTTTGGGCGAAACAGGCGAAATGCGATTTTCGTTTATCCCTTTGGAAGATGTAGAAGTATATCGAATGATATTTAACTGTTCGAGTGCGGAAAATCCTTTCATGGGTGTAACGGATTCCGGAATGGTTTATTTCAAGTTTGGCGGCGTGGCATTATACACACGGGTTTATTTGACAAAGGGCATTCCGACGACATGGAAAATTACTTGGAACGCGACGACATATCATGTCGAAAACGACAATGGATATACGGCCGATGTGGCATATAGTCAGTCGGTAGTAGGCCGCGTTATACAAATGTATACGAAAACGAATAGTTGGAATTTAATAACCGCGCAATGGCTGGAAGCAACATACAACGGAAATTCTTTCCTATTCACGAAGGACTTTACTTTTGGTAAATCGCAAGAAATGTCGGGAATACAAACGACATTGGTGCAAGAATCGCGCAAGGCTCTTGAACTATATAATCCGTTCACGGTTAGGTTATACCACCATTTTAACGTAGAGAATATTTCGGCCATCCCTGCGCAATCATTGTTTGATATAACATACGCGAAGTCGTTAGGATTTAATGCTATCGAAGCAAATGTGCAGACGTGTTCCGACGGTGTGTTCGTTTGCAAGCATGGAAGGGGCGGAAATCTTGGGGATGGGTTAATATTTGCAGATGGTAGCGGATTGAGTGCAACGACGCCTTTTTCCAGCGTTTCAAGTTCGGCGTTACGGCAAAACGTAACATACGATACGCCACTTGAAAGGTATCGGGGGCATATTCCCACGTTAGACGAATTTGCGGCAGAATGTAAACGCGTCGGCATGAAAATTTTTGCTGGAATTACACGAGTTGAACAATTGCAGATATTGCGTAAATATTTGCCGGATGATATGATAATTGCGTATGGTTATCCGGCAAGGGGAAATTTCCGGGGCTTGATTTATGTATATGGCGAACCAAGTTCCGCCGAAGCATCTTTGGCAATATTAAAAACAAGAGGTGTGCCCGCCGCATGGGGGGCGACTTATGCAAATATGACGGATGCGGCGATACAAGATTTTTGTAAAACATTGCACGATAACGGATTTTTGGCGATGGCGGCTTATCTTTCCGGCAACAATATTAATAGATTAGCCGCGCTTGGCGTTGATGTATTTGCATCGACAGATGGCGACGTGCCATATTTCGAAATCGGCCAAAAGGCAAATATCCATAATATTAGCGGATTCCAAGTTTCGCAATCCGTTGTTATCGGTGAAAATCAAACGCAAATGCCGAACGGCAGTAATATACAGGTTGTTGATAATGACTTTACAAATAGGTTCGGCAAGGCATCATTAAGAATTTTATTTTCCGGTTCTTTAACGGTCGAAATTGGTAAGCATCGGACAACGATTACGAATGATGGGACGCATTACGTTTGGTTAGCGTATGAAGTTTCGTTGCAATCAAACATTTTGACAATTACGGCAACGGAAGCAACAATCGTTCAAGACATTCATTTTGCGACGTCAATCGTGATGTAAAATGTTAAATTTTAATTTATATCCAACGAAAATTTTTGCCGGTTTGGTTGCTGGCTTCATGGCCGCTTTTGTTCAAAATCTGTTACCGCTATTCGTGGCGGTAACAGTATTTGAAGCGGTGGACTTTGTGACCGGGTGCATTAAATCCGGTGTGATTGCGCACCGCAACCACGAAAAATTCGCCTTTGAAAGCGTCAAGGCATGGCGAACGATTTATAAATTCGTGTTCATCCTTATCGGCGTTGTATTGGCGGAAATGCTGGATGCGATTATTGCGGAAGATACACGGTTGCGGTTCGCCAACTATTTCACGGCGTTTTGTTGCGGCGTGGAATTTTGGTCGTTCCTTGAAAACGCGGCGGTCATTTCGGACCATCCGTTGTTCCGTTGGTTGCGCCGGTTTATGAAATTCAAATTGGAAGATGAAATTGGAATGACGTTTGAGGACGCCAAAAAGGACGAATCAAATGAAGAAACAAAACATTGATGCAATAGTAATCCATTGTTCGGCGACCCGGGCGGGCCAAGACGTCCGGGCGGCCGACATTGACAAATGGCACAAAGAACGCGGGTTTGCGATGATTGGTTACAATTACGTAATTGATATTGACGGAACCGTGGAGGATGGCCGGCCATTGTCCCGGGACGGGGCGCATTGTAACACGGCCGGATTGTCCGGGAAATCATACAACAAACATTCAATCGGCATTTGTTACGTTGGTGGCCTTGACAAAAATGGCAACCCGGCCGACACGCGGACGCCGGAACAGAAACAGGCATTGGCCGATTTGGTTTACCAACTAATCAACGAATATCCGATTGTTGAGGTTATCGGGCATCGGGACGCGTCGCCGGACAAAAACAAGGATGGAAAGATAACGCCGAACGAATGGATAAAACAATGTCCGTGTTTTTCTGTACGCGACGAATTTCCGATGGCGATTTGCACGGCGAAAAGGAAATGAACCGGATTGTTGCAATACTATTGTGGATATGGCAAGCCCCGCAAAACGTTGTCGGGCTTGCCTTGCGTCTTTGGTATCGGGGGCGGGTTGCGGTTGTTCTGTTGTACGACCATCATTGCGGCGGCGTGTCGTACCGGGTTGTTCCGGACTTGCCCGGCGGCGGCATTTCGCTTGCGTCAACGGTAATGGTCCGGTATTGGTTCATTGATGCGCCGGAACTGTACGCGCACGAATACGGACACGTCAAACAATCCCGGATTCTTGGCCCGTTGTACCTGTTCGTTATTGGCATCCCGTCGTTGTTGTGGGCTTGGTATTGGAAACCGTCGCGTGGCGTGTCGTATTATTCGTTTTATACTGAAAAATGGGCCGACCGATTGGGCGGCGTAATCCGTAAAGAGAAATGAAAAAGTATTTGATTTTGGCGGCCGTCGCAATCGTGGGCGCCTTGGCCGTTATATGGGCCGACCGAAAGATTGAGCAATTGACCGCCGAACGGGACCGGTACGCCGGGAACACGGCGGCGTTGTTGTCCGACATTGAGCGTTACCGTGTCCGGGATTCCTTGAACGCCGCCCGGGTGCAATCGCTTGAATTGACCGTAAAGGAATACGAACGATTCCGGGCCGACGATGCGGCATTGATAAAACAGTTGAAACAACGCAACCGGGATTTGGCCGCCGTCAACAAAACGCAATCCCAAACCATCATTGATTTGCGGGCGGTTCCACGCGATACCGTCGTGTTGGTCCGGGATTCCATCATAACCCCGGCGGTCGCGGTCCATTGCGGCGACGCGTGGTATAATTTCGATGGGATATTGACCAAAGACGAATTTACGGGAAAGATGGAACACCGGGATTCCCTGTTGTTGGTTGAATCCGTCCGTTACAAACGGTTTCTTTGGTGGAAAACGAAAAGGATAAAAGACCGCCAATTGGATTGCGTTTCAAAATCGCCGCATAATTCAATAATTGGATTGGAATACGTTGTAATCGAAAAATAACGATATTTGCACAAACCGACCGATTCTTATACGCAACAATAGGTTGTCGGCCTGTTAACCGTCCCGATTGGGGCGGTTTTTTCGTTCCATCCCGGATTTGGCCGTTTTTAGGCGTTTTCCGGGCCTTTCGCGGGTTGGATGGTACAAGTTATCGTCCGGGCCGTAAAAGTGTCTTAAATCGAAAATTCGCCGAAAATAACTTTTTTTGGCCCCAAACATAAAAAATTATGAAAAAATGTTTGGTAATTAAAAATAAATGCCTACCTTTGTACCCGGGTTGAGGAAATAACCCGACGGCCGGGGCCGGTTCCCCGAACAAAAATAACAACAGTTATGGCAACGTTAAAATACACGACCCGCGAAATCAACGGCAATTACAAAATCAAGGTTTCCGGCCTGTTCGATGGCAAAAAGGTTAATACGCTTGTGGGCGTTTCCGGGTTCCTTAAAATGGTCAACGATATTGAACTTTGCAACCGTCTTTTGGACCGTGCCTTTGCCTGTATGGACGACAAAGTTTGTTGCAAATTACGTCGTGGGATTCGCATTACATTTTATGTCGCTTAATTGTCATTAACTGTTATTTTCTTTTCACATTATGGCGTATTCATTTGGTACAGTTACCGCCGAAATGGCGTACAAAGGGCATCGGATTGAAACCACGGAATCCCCGATGCAAATTGTTTTCGTGGTTGATGGCGACCGGGAACACGCGTATTGGTCCATCGCGGACGCGAAACGCGCAATCAATGGCAAAGAATTAAAGTATTTGCCGGTTGACGTTCGCCATTGGTTTAGGTAGGATTCGGGCCGGGCAACCGGCCCACAATCTTTTGAATTATGGTTATCAAATTCATACCGCCGAAACATTTACGTACATTAAATTCCGACCGTGGTTTTGTCACGGATTGTGGGGACCATTACCGTTGTTCGTTCTTGGATATATGCCATTTCAGCCGCGAAAAGAGTTTTGCCCGGTTGGATGATGCCGTGGCATTTATGGAAAGTTTGGGATATGTTAACGCAAATTGAGAACACGCCCGACGGGTACATTGTCGGAATATTTTTGCGGGATGGGGCCGGATGCGGGCGTTGGTACAGGTTGCGCAATTTCGGCGACCATCAAGGCGACGCAATCGAATTTCGGGATTGGGATTTACCCACGTTCACGGATGCGCAAATACGATTGTTCATTAAGGCATTCAAGATTGAAAACAAGTATAAACGTTTAGACAAAAACAAGTATGCAAAAATTCAAATTCGGGAATCCCTTAACGTTTGTTGAGGTTTCCAAAAGCCCGTTGGACCGTCCGGAACCGGGCAACCGGTACACGATTTTCGATTGTCTTTGCCGCCCTTTCGGCCGGACGCAAGGGCCGCGCAAGAAATACCAAATAACCGCAACAACGCCGTCGCAAGCGGCACGAATGGCGATTGAGAATTACCGAAAGGATTATGGCCAAGAAATCAAGTAAAACGACCCGGGAACAAATGTACCGGGAAATCATCGAAAAAGAGGGCCGGAAATGGGACGATTGCAAGGTATTGGCGTTCGCGTTCGACGGCCCCGGCGGTCCCGAAATCTTCCATTACGAATTGATGTACCCGTTGCGGCCTGTTTACCATTTGTTCGATTGTTCCGGGAACGTTGCGTACATTGTCGTTCCAAAGGACCCGGAAAACGAAGAAATGGCCGTACAGTTGGCCGAATCTTGCGGCGGTTCAAAGACAACCCCAAATTTGCGGTAAGATAAAAAACCGCACCCGGTTTCCCGGGCGCGGCGGTCAAAATACCGTGTTGGGCGATACGTGGTAAAAAGACACGGCAAAGATAGGGAAAAATCGGCAAAACCGATAATTCCCTATTTCTTTTTGCTTTGCGCGGGCTTTTCCCTGTAACCGGATGCGTAAATTGCACGGCCTTGCGCTTCCGCTTGTGCTTTGGTTGGGTAAACTTTCCCGGATTGGCCCCAACGATAACCGCCGGGAACTTTTTGTATAGGCATAACGATTGATTTAATGGGTTATCGTATGCAAATATACCCGGTTCGGGCCGGAATCTTGCACCCGGATTCAAGAAAAATGCACTTTTTTCGTAAAAATTAAGAAAAAATTTTTGGTTTTAAGAAAAAAGCCCTATATTTGTACCCGGGTTCGATAATGAAACCCACGGCCCGGGCCGGTTCCCGGTAAAGAACAAAGAAATGAATTTCGAATATTTCAAAATCGTTTGCGAAGAACTTGCAAAATCCATCGGTTGCACGTTCAAATTCAACAATTACCCGGAATTTGGTTGGTTCGGCGGTTCCTTTGAGGTTGACGCGTTCGGCGGAATTGCCGCAATCGTCAAGTTTTACAACGGCGTTTGGTCCAATAACGATTTCGCGTTTGGTTCTCTTTCGGAAGCCCTTGCAAATGTTCCGGAACAGGTAAAGGAAATGGCCGCCGCCCGTGCCGATGTTGACTTTTTCCAAAATTACGACTAATCAACCCCGGCCCGGGGAAACCCGGGCCACAAAATCAAATCATTATGGCATACACAATCAAAACCAAATACGCAATGAAAGCCAAGGTTGCAACGCTGATGGACAACGGAAAGGTAATTAACCATCGCGGATTTGTGGACGCGGAAACGTGGATTTCCGGCAAAATCAATTTTCTAATGACCATTTACAAATTCGACGATTACGAATTGACCCGGAACGGGAACGTGTTTACCTTGCGGGCGTGGCGCAAGGCCGGAAAACCCGGAACCCGTGGCAAGGCGATGAACGTAACCCACGTTGTTACGGTTGTTGAATAGTTGAACCCGGGGCCGGGCAACCGGCCCCAAAATCCAAAAGCGATATGGAAACGTACAGAATCGAACATTACATTGTTGAGGTCGAAACGGACGGGAAAAAGCCCGGGGAAACGGTTAACGTAACCATTCAATCCGAAAGGCCGAACGCCAAGTATAAATCCGTTTACGGGCTTGTTTGGTACATTGGCGACAACGCCACGGATTTGGCCCGCCGGGCGTTCGTTCATTACAAGATGGGAACCCGACCCGACGGCAAAGATGTAATCCAACGCGGCATCATTGACGAAACAGGATGCCAACGGTACACAATGACGTTGGAACAGTTGCAAGCCCTGTACAAGAAATTCGAAAATTTTGTGGCGGATTGCACCCAAGAGGAATACAACGAAAACAAATCGGCAATTATCGCGGTTTACGCCCTAATCCATAAACACATCAACAACGAAATTTACAAGTAACGATTGGCCCGGGATTCTTCCCCGGTTTTTCTTATCTTTGTCCCGATAGATGTTCATAGTTGAATTAACACGGTTGCGTTGTGAAATGCGGCCGTGTTTTCCATTACGCCCGATTTGGCCCATTTCGGGCGATTTGGCGGCATTTCCCGGTAAAATGGACCAACGGACCGTCCGGCGGACAAAAGGCCCGTAAAACGAAAATCCGGGAAAAATAAGTGTTGGCCGGTCCGCCCCGGTCCCGGTCGGCCAAAAACGGTTTCTTAATGGCCGAAAAAGATTTTTTGAAAAATTATCAACTTTTTATTGGTAATTAAAAATAAATGCCTACCTTTGTACCCGGGTTGAGGAACCAACCCAACCGCCCCGGCGGGTTCCGGCGAACAAAAACTTTACAAGTTATGGCAACGATTAAATGCAACAATTCCGACCACAAGGCCGTTTCTTTCTTCCTTAATGGCGGCATCAATATTTTGGTAATGGCGATGCAAGACGGCGAATATTGGTTTAGCATTGGCCACGGATATAAGAATGAAAAAACCGCGAAGCGGGCCGCCGTCAAAGAGTTTGCAAAACACGGTTACACGTTCGACGCAAAGGAAATGGCAAATTTGGTTATCGAATAAATAAACCCGGCCCCGGGCACCCCGGGCCAATAAGAACCCGACCGGGCGGATTCCCGGAACTGTTATGCGATTCAAGATTGACGAAAATTTGAAACGGGTTGCGGCCGCCAAGGCGACCCGCCCGGAAACCGTGGCGGTCGAACTTTGCGCCGCGTTGATTGATGCGGGAATGATTGAGGACCCGAACGACCATTGGGGCGAATCCGTGTTGATTGCAACCGGCCCGCGTTACGTGAAAGACGTTTGCGCCGTATTGGCCGAATACCTGTACAACGACGAAACCCATTCCATCCCGGCCGACGTATTCGACGCGTTTTGCGCCCTTATCGTTTGGGGCGATGGCGATTGCCCGCATTGCGGCGGCGAATTGGAATTTGTCGAAACAGAGGGCCACGAACTGAATGATGGCGATTATTTCACGCCCAATTCATACGTCGTTGATAATTACGTTTATCGTTGCGCCGAATGTGGCGAATACATTAAAACTCCAAATGAATTATGATGCGAATTGAACAAGCGATTGCCCGCGCAAAGGAACAGGGCAACAAAGTGTTGAAAAAAGACATTGCCGCCCGGTTGTGGCCCGATTCCACGCCGGTTGCACAACAGGTTAATTTTACCCGTCTTTGCGCCGGTAAAACCCCGCGCATTTACGAAGAATGGGTTAAAATCATTTGCGAAATGACCGGTTGCACGGCCGATTTTCTGTTTGGACTTTCAAACGAATAACGATATGGAAAAGGTAAATTTGTTTTGGGCCATTGTTTGGTCCGTTATGGCAATTTTGTGCGCGGTTGCAATCTTTTGGAACCCGTCGCATTTCTTCACGTTGGCAATATCCGTTTTGTTTGCCGCGATGTTTTGGCACGATTACCGTAAAACCAAAGGAATGTAACATTAAAAAGGCGATACAATGAAAGACAAAAAGACAATTGACCCGGCGTTGGCCGCATTGGCCGAACCGGAACAGGAACAGGCAAAGGAAATCGCGCCCGGAATGACCGTTGAGGAAATCCGCGCCGTATATTTCAACGCCGACGCATTGAAAGAACCCGCGTACCGTGTGTTCCAACTCAATTCCGACGGACACCGGTATTATTACCGGTTCAACGAAGCCGGGGAACCCGAATTTTTCCCGTCCGTCACGACGTTGTTAAAACAGGTTATGCCGACGCCGCCCGCCCTGTTGGAATGGATGATTGCGAACGGCAAGGATGGCGCGACGGAAAAACGCGACCTTGCGGCGGCATACGGTACGTTTATGCACATCCAATTCGAAACGTTGGTAATCAATCGGCGTTACGACTTTGATAACGTCCCGGCGGTCCTGTTGGGCTATATGGAACGGGAAAATTTGCCCGAAAAGGTATTTGCCGAATGGTTGCCGAAAATCCGCAAGGATGTATTGGCGTTCGCCCAATTCGTTCGGGATTATAACGTAAAGCCCTTGGCAATCGAAATCGGGTTGGTCCATCCCGATTACCATTTTGCCGGTTGCATTGATTTGCCGTGCATAATGACCGACCCGAAAAGCGGGAAACAGTTTACCGCAATCGTTGATTTCAAAAGCGGCCGGAAAGGGTTTTACGAAGAACACGAATTGCAATTGCATTTGTACCGGGAAATGTGGAACGTCAATTACCCGGAAACGCCGGTTGCCCGCGTGTTCAACTTTTCGCCAAAGGATTGGCGGACGAAACCCACGTACAATTTGAAAGACCAAACCGATTCCGTGAACGCCCGGAAATTGCCGTACCTGTTGGCCCTTGCGTCCATTGAGGACGAAAAGCGGGATAACACGTTGACGATTGTACGCGGCGTTTTGGACCTTGACAACGGCAAGATTGCCGACAACATCTTGACGTTATCGTTGGCCGAACTCATAAAGACGAAATCGGCCGAAAAGGACGCACCGGAACAGGCGGCGAAAGCCCCGGAAACGACGGATGAACCGGAACCGCCCAAGAAAGGCCGTAAAAGGGCCGTAAAAGCGACGAAAGAACCCGAACCGATAAATTCCCCGTCCGAACCGAAAAAGCCCGTTAAAACGGAAATTGACGAAAAATTACCGTGGGAAAAGGATATTGCCGACGGAACGGGCATTGAGGTTGAAAAAACCGACGATGGCGTGAAAGTGACGGCCCGGTATTTCGAACCGGCCCCGGAACAGGCGGCAAAGGATAATTTGTTAAACGACGAAATCGAATTGTAAGATGGGCGGAAGAATTTACAGACCCGAACAGGGCGCGGGAATCCTTGAATTACCCGAAATCGGCCGGTTGCATATCGGTAAAAAACAGATGGGCCAAAACGGACGGGAATACCCGGTTTCCGTGGATTATTTCATACCGGCCGGGAAATATGCCGGAATGTTCACGGCGGCGTTGGGCGAAAAGCCCCAAACAATCCAAATCATTTTCCCGGATGATTCCCCGGAAAAGGTATGCAACGAACGGTACGAATACCGCGACGATAAGGGCGCATTGGTCGCCCGGGGCGACGGCCGGACGTTCGAAATTTGGGACGGCAAAAAATACGTTCCATATTCGGTTGATGCGTACCCGGATATTATGGACCAAATCGCAAAGAACAACCCGACCAAGCGCGGGGCCGACAATTGGGATATTGTCTTAACATTGCGGTTCATCATCCCGGCCGTCCGGGGAATCGTGGGCGTATGGCAATTTTCGACCAAGGGAAAGGCGTCAAGCGTCCGGAATATCCGGGAATCGTTCGATGGCGTCCGGATGATGCGCGGGACGGTAACGCAAACCGTGTTCGATTTGTCGGTACAGTTTGCCAAGAGTAACAAACCCGGCGTTTCATCCCGTTATCCTGTTGTTTCGTTGGTTGCCAACGATACCCGCATTGAGGAAATACGCCAAGCGATTGCACCAACGCAAAATTTGTCGTTACTGTTGCCGGATGGAAAAAAATAACTATATTTGTGGCAACAAACGTGTGTGGCCGCGCACGAACTGAAATTTAATGCCCTGTAAAGTAAGCCAACGGCGGCCACCGTTGACCGAAATACGGGGCGTTTTTTTGATATGGACTTACAACGAAAAATTGACTTTGCAATTGAGTTATTGCAATCAATACCGCAAGATGGACCCATTGAATTGTCGTATAGCGGCGGCAAGGATTCGGACGTAATCTTGGAATTGGCCAAAATGGCCGGTATTCCATTCGAAGCGATTTACAAGAATACAACGATTGACCCGCCGGGTACGATTGCGCATTGCAAGGAAAACGGCGTTACAATCTTGAAACCGAAAATGTCGTTTTTGCAAATCGTTGAGCAACGCGGCACACCGTCCCGGTTCGCCCGTTTCTGTTGCGAAATATTGAAAGAATACAAAGTATATGACCGGGCAATACAAGGAATCCGCCGTTGCGAATCAACCGCCCGGGCGAAAAGATACAAGGAACCGGAAATGTGCCGGGTCTATTCCAAAAAAGAAAAGGTCCGCATTTACTTGCCGATTCTTGAATGGACCGACGAAGATGTGGCGAAATTCATTGAGGACCGAAAAATAAAGTGTGCGCCGGTCTATTACGACGAAAACGGAAAATTCCACGTTGAACGTCGCTTGGGTTGTATCGGATATCCGCTTGCATACAAAAACGGGTTACGCGATTTTGAGAAATACCCGGGTTTGTTACGTCAAATAATAAAGGCCAAACAACGTTTTTATGATACACACCCGAACGTTGGTAAAGGGTTTGGACGGAACGTTTACAATTCGTTTTACTTTCAATTCTTTTGTGAAACGATGGATGATTACAGGGCCGCAACAACCGGCGGTTTATTCCCGGAAATGGCCGTTGATACGAAAAAAGCGTTGGAAGAACATTTTGGAATTGAATTATGACGTACCAATTTGATACAGATATTGCCGCCCTGTATGGCGTGGACGAATCCATAATGATTGCCAATTTGCAATTTTGGATTCGGAAGAATGAAGCGAACGGCAAACATTTTCACGATGGCCGTTTTTGGACGTACAACAGTATCGAAGCGTTTACGAAATTGTTTCCGTTTTGGACCGCCCGGCAAATCCGGCGTATCTTAAAATCATTGGAAGAAAAAGGCGTTATCGTGACGGGGAATTATAACACGTCCGCATACGACCGTACAACGTGGTACGCTTTCGGCGATTCCTTTTTACTGAAAGGGCAAAAGCATTTTACCGAAACGTCAAATGGTAATGACAAATCGGTAAAATCCGTTATAAATAATGTAACAGATATTAAACCCGATAATAAACCAAATGAAGCCGCCGACGGCGGTTTATTCCCGACCGAACCGGCATTTGAAACGGTTACAGTTACCCGGCCGCGTCGGACCGCCGAACCGGCCGCGTGTCTGTTCGAAAATTCCCGGTTCGCCGAATACAACGCATTTTCAGCCGAATTTACGGCCCCGGAATTTTCCGACGTGGATATTGTCTATTATTACCACGCCGTCGCCGATTGGTCCGCGCAAAAGGGCAAGAAAATGAAAGATTGGATTGCAACGGCGCGGAATTTCATTCGTGGCGATATGGAAAAGGGAAAATTGCACCGGAAAAGGAGAACCGGCCCCGGATTGTCCCCGGATGCAATCAAATATTTGCAAGATATGGCCGATTAAGCGATGGAACAGAACAACAACCAAATCGCCGTCCGGCCGGTACAGAAAACGGCCGTTATGATACGCCGGGAAATGGTCAAGATTCCCGCCGTTATGGGCGCGTTGGGTCCTGTTGAAAAGGCCGTGTTTCTTGCGTCCACGGCGAAAACCATTGCCGAATATGACGCCGCCGAACTTTCCGCCGAATTGGCCGTGGCCTTGAAATGGATTTGCAAAGATGTTGGGTACAGGTCCCCGGATGAAAGCGACCGCCAATATTTGGTTATCCGGACCGCCGAAATACTGAAACGGTATTACGCCGGTTTATCGTTAAAGGATTTCCGGATGGCCTTTGAAATGTCGTTGACCGGCGAATTGGACGATTTCTTGCCGCGTGGGCGCGACGGACAACCCGACCGGAACCATTACCAACAATTCAACGCCGAATATGTGTGCAAGATTTTGAACGCGTACAAAGGCCGCCGGGCGTGGGTATTGAGGAAAGCAAACGAAGCGGTCCCGAAAGAGGAACCAAAGCGCGACCCGGCCAAAGATAGGTATTACCGGAACGAAACCCGGAAAGGATGTATCAACGCGTTCGAATCGTTCAAGGAAAACGGCCGGTTGCCCGAAATGTCGCCAATTGCCGAAATGTTGTATTACGACGAATTGGCCGCCGTGGGCCTTGCGGACAAAATCGAAATTACGTTGGCCGACCAAAAAGAAATATGGCAACGGACAATCAACGATTACGCCCGGCGCGGATATGTCGGCGACGTCCGCCGGTTAAAGGAATCGGGAACCGACGACCCGGAATTGGAACACGGTTCGTTCGTATTGGCCCGGCGCAAGGCGTTGGCCGCGACATTCCGCCGGATGGTTGAACAGGAAATAAACATTACCGATTACATCAAATTCGAATAAGTTTTGTATATTTGCATCGAAAAGGTTGTTGCCGCGACCGATAAGAAATTTAATGCCCTGTAAAGTAGTAGGACGGCGGCAAACGTCTTATGAAATACGGGGCGTTTTTTGATTATGGAAATTTGGAAAGATATACCCGGATATGCGGGTATATATCAAGTTAGCAACTTGGGGCGGATTCGTAACTTAAATTGGCATAGAAGCCATAAAATGAAAATTTTGATTCTTAAACCGGATAATTCCGGTTATATTAAATTGAGAATCAAAAAAGATAAAACATTCAAGGTTCATCGCTTGGTTGCAATGGCATTTATTCCGAATCCGGACGGGTTTCCGCAAATCAATCACAAGAACGAAAACAAGGCCGATAACAGGGTTGAAAATTTGGAATGGTGTACGGCCCAATATAATGTTTTATATAACGGAAACGCTCAAAGGATTGGAAAAAAATTATTAAACGGCCCGTGTTCAAAACCTGTTGCGATGATTGACACGAAAACCGGGGAAATATTACGGGTTTTTCCATCAACAACAGAAATAGAACGTCAATTGGGTTTTGATAGGTCCAATATTAATAAATGTTGTCGAAAAGAAAGAAAAATTGCAAATGGTTATGGATGGGAATTTATTTAATATTAATGCAATAATTGGGATTGACCCCGGTTCTTCCGGTGCATTATGCGTGTTTATCCCGGGAAAATTGGTTAAAGTTATAAAGATGCCGAAAGACATTACCGAATTGCGGGATTTCTTCGCGTATTACGCCGAAAATTTCAAACCGATTGTCTTTTTGGAAAAATTGTCGGTCCGCCCGGACGACGTGGTTGTACAGGGCGACCGGGCCGCGATGGGAAAGTTGTACAGGATTCAAAAGTTGATGGCCAATTTCGAACACTTGAAAGCGTTGGCCGAAACCGCCGGTATTCCGTATGTAATGGTACACCCGGCGTCGTGGCAAACCAAGTTGAAATTGCGCGTTCGCGGCGTCCACGAAGAAAAGGCCGACCGGAAAAAGCGTTACCAAGAACACGCCGCAAAACTTTACCCGGGCGTTAAGGTAACATTGTGGAACGCTGATGCGCTTTTAATAATGCACTTTGGACGTTGGGCGTTGGTCAATGAACCGAAATGGGTAAAGGCGAATTTGCCGGAACGGGAATACCAAAAGTTGTTTTGAAATGCCGACCAAGATATTTACGACCATAACCGGCCCGTGTCCGTTCGGAAAGAACGTAACGATTGATTCCCCGGGTTGCCGGTCGTGCGAACACTTTTACAGGGCCGGAACCGGGATGTTCTTTTGGTGCAACGCCGGTTCCGAATCCGTCCCGAATCCTGTTCGGGAAATCTTGCACCCAAAACCCAAGCGTGGACGGCCCCGAAAAACCGACGTCCCCGCAAAGGCCAAAAAGAAGCCCGTAAAGAAACGCAAAAAGAAAAATGGATAAGTTGTACCAAGACGGGACGAAATGCCCGCAAATCGAAAATTTGGAAAAAATAACGCCCGAACAGGCGGCGGAATACGTGCGGTTCGTCGCGCACGTCCGGCACACGCAACGCCGGTATTTCACTTTCCGCAAACCGGAAATCTTGGAAGAATCCCGGCGGTTGGAAAAAGAGTTGGACGCCCTTAACGCGCATTTGTTGGACCCGACGCCGAAATTGTTTTGATGGAAACCGTAAACGCATACATCGCCCGGGACCCGAACGGGATTTGCCGGGTTATGGTCAAGCGGGCCAAATTCAAACATTGGTTCGAATTGGGCCAACACGGGCCGACCGACGCCGCGTTTGAACAGGCGTTGGCGGCCGGAACGGTACGATGGAATCCGGCGATTGAGGACAAAACAAAACTTTTTCGCAAAATTTAGCGAAAAATGTTTGGAAATATAAAAATTATCCTTACCTTTGTATCGGGTTGAGGTTACAACCCGACCGCCCGGGCGGGTTCCCGGAACAGAAAAAGACAACGAAAATGAAAACTTATTACGCCGAATTTGAGAAACGCGGGATTTATTACGAAATTACTATTGTCGCCGAATCTTACAAAGCCGCAAAGAAGATTGCGAACGAGCAACGTTTCTATTATGGGCGCTTGTGGTCGCTTCGTGTCGCACGATAAACATAATTGCGCCGTGGTGTAACGGCAACACCCCGGATTTTGGTTCCGGTAATCCCCGTTCGAATCGGGGCGGCGCAACAAAAAACGGCCCTTTGGTGGAATAGGCAGACACGCAAAACTCAAAATTTTGTACCTTAACGGTGTGCCGGTTCGATTCCGGCAAGGGCCACAAAACGGACCGGGCCGATTCCCGGGAACTTAAAACAATATGTTATGGCAAAGTTGAAAGTAACGCCGGACAATGAAACGTTCCATTGGAACAATGTAAATCCCAAGAACCGCCGAACCGGGGATTGTGTCACGCGGGCAATTGCCGCGTTCCTTGGTCAAAGTTGGGAACAGACGTACCGCGAATTGGCCGAATACGGGTTGAAACACGCAACCGCGATGAATTGCCCGGAAACGTATGTGCCGTTCCTTGCGTCAAAAGGATATGAGAAACACAAGATGCCACGAACCGCGTGTGGTACCAAATACACCGGGAAAGAGTTTTGCCGGGACATCGCGGAACCCGGAACGTGTTATGTCGTGGCGATGGCTAACCATTTAACGTTCATTGCGCCGGATTGCCGGATTAACGACATTTGGGATTGTGGCGACAAATGCGTGGGTAACTATTGGTCCCGCGAATTACTGTAAAGATTAACCCGGGGCCGGGCAACCGGCCCCACAAAACAGGCGATACGATGTACATTAAAAGATTGGAATTACTGAATTTCCAAGTTATCGAACAGTTTTCCGCCGACTTTGACGGAACGGTTTATTTCGTGACCGGCGACAACGAATTAGGCAAATCCACGTTGTTAAAGGCAATCGGCGCATTGTTGACCGGACAACGCGATGATGTGTTACGCAACGGCGCATCCAAGGGCTTTGCCAAAATGGTTGTTGGCGACGATGGCGAAGAATACGACGTACAATTGTCGTTCACGGAAGCGAACCCGCGCGGAACGCTTACCATCAAGCAAAAGACAACCGGAATGGCGACCAACAACGTTTCGATGTTGCAACGCATATTCGGGTATCAAGATTTCGACGCCGTGGAATTTTCCCGTTGGTCCGAAACCGCCGACGGCCGCCGCAAACAAATTGCCGTGGTTAAGGCCCTGTTGCCCGAAAAGGTCCGGAACCGGATTGCCGAAATTGACGAATCGGTAAAAACGTTGAAAGATGAACGCACCGGCGTAAACCGCGACGTCAAGACGTTTGCCGGATTCGTTGACACGATGGCCAAACAGTTGGCCCCGGGCGACGTTGAGAAATACGCCGAACCCGTGGACGTTACCGAATTGATGCAACGCCAAGAAACCAACGCCAAGTTGATTGAAAAGGCCAAGACGGTACGCGCCGCGATTGAGCAACGCAAACAACAGATTGCCGCCATTCCCGGCCGCATCGAAGCGGAAAAGGCCAAGGCTGACGAAACCCGCGCCGTGTACGCCCAACGCGTGGAATCCGCCCGCATCCTGTACGAAAAGGCCATTGCCGAACAAAAGGAAGCGGAAGAAAAGATTACCGCCCTATACAACGCCAACGTGGCCGCCATTGAAGCGGAACGCGCCGATTACGAAAGCCGCAAGGCCAACGGGGAAGATTGGATTAAACGGTACGAAGCGAACAACCCGGAAAACACCAACGTTCCGGCCCTGTTGGCGGAAGCGGAAGCCCATAACAAGCGTTACCACGTCGTTTGCCAATACAGGGAAAAGAAAGCCCAATACGACGCGTTCAAGGCCAAATCCGAACAGATGGACGCCGACATTGCCAAATTGGCCGACGAACGCGCCACGTTGATTGCCAACGCCGAATTGCCGATTGCCGGGTTGTCGTTCACGGACGACGGGTTGGAATTGAACGGCGTTCCGTTCGTCCCCGGGAAAGTGTCGGATTCTCAAATTTTAATGACGGCAACGAAATTGGTTGTTGCGTCAAATCCTAATACGCGGATATTCCGAATTGCCCGTGGCGAAAGTTTGGGTGCAAAGAGGTTGGCGGAAATTATCGAAATTGCCCGCGAAAATCATTTCCAAGGCTTCGTTGAGAACGTGGTACGCGGTCAAGAAGAATTACGCATTGAAGAATATACGGAATTTGAGAAAAAATAGTAACTTTGTAATGCGCGGATAGGATGAATTTGCAACCCATCCGAAAAGGTACGCCGATTGCCCGGCCGCGCATTTTCAATCAATCGGTAACATATTAAATCGGCAAGAAATGCAAAGTGAAATTTGGAAAGATGTACCGGGTTATTCCGGATTGTATCAAGTTAGCAATTTGGGACGTGTTAAAAGCCTTGAACGTGTTGATGCGAACAAACATTTGGTGCGTGAAAGAATCTTGAAACAATCAAATCGTGGGAATGGATATAATGTTGTTGTTCTGTATTCAAAAGGACACAAAATGTTTGCCGTTCATCGGTTGGTTGCGTTGGCGTTTGTTCCGAATCCGGACGGATTGCCGCAAATTAACCACAAAAACGAAATCAAGACGGATAACCGGGTTGAAAACTTGGAATGGTGTACGGCAAGGCAAAACGCGAATTATGGAACAAACAGGGCAAGAATTTCGAAAACCCGTAAATGTTCCAAAAGATGCAAAGAAGATGTTGAAAGGCGTAAACGTCCAATTGTTCAATATGATTTATCCGGTAATTTCATACGGCGTTATGATAGTATTTCGGACGCAAAAATTGAAAACGGAATCCCTGTAAACAATGGTTCATTAAATGCTTGTTTGAAAGGGAAACAGAAAACCGCTTATAATTACGTGTGGAAATATGCTTGACAAAGAAACGAAAAAAAAGATTGCATCTTGCAAGGCGTTACAGGGAATGACGGTCGAAGATTTCATTAGAAACGACCGGTTCCGCGAAAATTTGGCCGGTTATTTGACCGAACAACGGAAAATCCGCAAGACGGCCCGCGCATCATACGCGGCGATGCGAAAGGTTGGCGGCGCAAAGGGTTACAAATTACCCGCCCACGTATGCGACAAATTCATTGACGTTTCCGTTGACCTGTTCGCCGAACTGTTTAAGGCCGTAATTTCCAAGCGATACAACGGCCCGTTGGCCGAACGTGAATACATCCGACAATTAGGGATGCAAGCGTACAATTTGACCGTTGCGCAATATGTCGTTGAAGAATACCCGGAATTAGAACCCGTTTTATTGCCGAAATCATCTAATGCCAATTGACGATGAAAGCGGACAAAATAAGCGAATCCGGGATGATTTCGCCCGACGGCCTGTTGCGTATGCCGATGGACCGGTTAAAGGCGTTTTTTGCCGAACATAAGGGCGAACGGGTTATTGTCGTCTTTGAAGCGGCCGGGAACAAACAAAGCAAATTGCAAATGGCGTATTATTACAATTACGTCTTGCCGTGCGTCGTTGCCGGTATGCGCGAAACGGGCGTGTATATGTCCGAATCCAAGGCCGACAAATGGTTGATTGAGCAATATCCCGGCGACCTGTTGAACGATGGAAAACAACCCGTATTCGGCCGGGAATTGAACCAAACCAAAATGTCTGATTTCTTGGATTGGTTGAAGCAATACGCCGCCGAAAACCTGTACGTTTATATCGAAGACCCGCGAACGCTTTAACAATTACAGATATGCGAAAGATTAACGAAAACGATTACGTGGATTTTACCATTGCCGGGCCGTTTTTGTCCGTGACTGTTTCCACGTTCAAAAAGGCATTGGGCGAATGGAAAAATATTACCCGCGCCGGATTCACGTTGTACGGCAATAAGCCCGATGGAACACGGGCAATCATTGATTCCATGTAAAACAACATAAAAGGCGATACGACATTATGACGATTAACGACGTTTTATTTTTCGATACCGAAACGACCGGTATTCCGGACCGCGCCGCCAAATGGGACGTTGACTTTATGGAATACCCGCACGTTGTGCAAATGGCGTGGATTCACGGTTGCAAGGTAGAAAACCACATTATCCGGCCGGACGGTTGGACAATCCCGGACGAAACCGTGGAAATCCACGGCATAACGACCGAATACGCGATGGAACACGGCGAACCGTTCGCCGCCGTCGTGGATATGTTCATACAGGATTGCCACGACGCCGGGTTAATTTGCGGCCACAACATCCATTTCGATACCGGCATTGTGAAAGCAAACATCTTGCGCGAACTTGGCCGGGAATATTACGACGCAAACGACGTGGAAACGGCGTTGTATAAGGGCAAGCGAATTGACACGATGCGTTCGACGATGAAATGGGTTGATGCCCGCAACAGTTGGGGAAAACTGAAATTCCCGAATCTTGGCGAACTGTACGCCCGTTGTTTCCCGGGCGAAACGTTCCCGGCGCACGATGCGTTGGAAGATACGAAAGCGGTTGCCCGTTGTTTGCCTGTTATCCTTGAATTGGGATTGGTTGAACTGAAAGTAAAGGAATACCCGGAAGAACAACCGAACAACCCGGTTTCCGCCTTTGTCAAAATCGCCGACGCGGCAAGCGACGCCGCCAAGATTGCGGCCGATGCGGCAAAGAAATTCGGCGCGTCCCCGAAAACGGCCGGAAATGGCCCTATTTTGGACGCAAAACAAAAAGATGATAAATTACCCATCCAACAGGCGAAAGCCCCGCAAATCGAAAATTTGAAGAAAATAACGGATGCGGCGGCCGAACTTTTGGACCAAAACGATTTTTAACAATGAAAGAAACGGTTAAAGAATTGCAAAGCGCATTGGAAAAGTTGGCGACCGAATTTTACAACGAATCCGGCGCAAAGGCGTTGAACATCGAAATTCGGATTACCCCGTGGGAAACAACCCACAAAATCGGGTTGGAATTTGCCGACGGTCACGATAACAACGCGGCCACGGCCAAAGCCCCGGGCGGATGTTGTCACGATTAAAACCCCCGATATTATGCCAAAAACAATTGAATTTCACAACACGCCCCAATTCACGCGTGAATTTGTCAACAATTGGTTGACGCACACCAAGAAACACAAAGATTCCCCAACACATATTGCGGTTTTGGAAGATGTGTTGCAACTTATTGACGTTGCGTTAACCGTGTTGGAACCCGGACCGTCGGCCCCGGATAACACGAAACAATCCTAATACCAAAAGCGATATGGAAAAAGAATTACAGACCATCCCGACCGAAAAGGACTTTAATTTGTCCAAGGTCAAGTTGTTGCCGAAAGGCGGAATCCAAGCGGAATACCAAGTAACGCAAATCGTTGACGGCGAAACGTCGTTGATTGACCGCAACGAAACGTGTACCCGCGACGTACACCCGGATTTGTTGGCGATGTTCACGGACTTGCGTACAATCGTGGCCCGCGTGTTCAACATTACGTCGTTTCTTACTTTGTTGGAATCCGACGAAATGAAATTGCCGGAATCCAAAAAGATGTTGGCCCGCAATTTCGCCGACGAACTGTTGGCCAAAATTGAGGTTCGCGGCGTCGCTTGGTCCGGGACCGGCGACAATACCGGCGTCGTCATTACGTCCGTGTTCGAAACGCCCAACGGCCTAAAAACGTGCATCAATACCCCGCGTATTAAGATGGCCACAATTTCGTTCGGGTTCGAAGAAGAACTTGAAACCATTGTGGAATCCATCAAAAAAGAGGTTTACGCGTATTTGTTCAATGGCAAACAGGCGCAAATGTCTTTGTTCGGCGACAACGGCGCGGCCGATGATGAACCGGACCCGTTGGACAACCCCGACGATATGCCCGCCGAATAATGGAACCGTTCTTGATTGATACCCGCGAACAATACGACCTTTGCAAAGCGCACGGAATCGAACCGTTGGTTGACCGGCGTTTTACAATGGAAATCCGTTTGCGGGTTTCAATCCAACGGGAATTGTTCGGGACCGGCCACACACCGGCGGAAAACGAACGGTTTTACCGGTTTTGTTGGGACCATTACCCGCACATTTGCGCGGAATGTATGCGGCCGTTGCGTCAATATTCGGCAACTTATGTATCGCACATAATAACACGCGGGGCGCACCCGGAAACCGCACACGATTGCCGGAACGTTAACATTCTATGTTTTTCGCACCATTCTGTTTGGGAAAATGGCGACCGGCGCAATATGAGGATATACCGGGCAAACCTGTTGATTGTTGAACAGTTGAAAAAGGAATATGGCAACATATAAGCAAACGGCAACCGTATATTCCGAACCGGACGGAACGTTTACGTTCGACAATGGCCGCGAAATCGCAATTTGTGACGACAAAGATTCCGTCGGCGAAATGACCGAACAAATGTTGTGGCCGTTGATGAAACCGTTGTTGGATTCCGGAAAGGATTTCAAAATTGTAATTGAGGATGGAACCGATTAAATTTGATGGCGCAAACGTCGTATATGGCGCGAACCAACCCGAATATATACCATTACCGGCGTTTCGCAAAGAGAATGGCGAAATATGGACGTGTTGGAAATTGTCGCCGGAAGATTTGAAACAGATTCAAAAAACCGGCGTAATTTGGTTGTCAATGTTGACTTTTAACCAACCGTTGCAACCTGTTCTTTTGTCGCCGGATTTTCCATACAAAACGGAACCGGTCGAAATTAGCGATGAAACCATACGGGATTTGACCGAATGAAAGATTACAACGAATTGGTCCGCCGGTCAATTCGGAAAGACTTTGCCAAAGCGAATTTCAAACGGAACGGCCGCGCACCAAAGACGCCGCACCCGAAACACACCCGGCGCGTTGTTGACTTGAACGAAACAAGCGGGTACGCCCGATTCCGGCGTTATATCGTCGGCCGGTTGGTCCGGATTGTCGAAAGCGGCTACAACGGCGGGTATTGGGTCGAATTTGTCCGGGATGCGGACCGCGACGCCCTAAACGCGGCGGCCGGTTGGTCAAAGGACAAACGCCGGTTCCTGTTGGATGGCGTAAAATTCGACGATTGAAAATTATTGTTAAATTTGGACAAATATTTTACAAAATGAACTTTGTTGTACTGAAAGGAAATGTTGGGCAAGACCCAAAGATTACCAATTTCCAAGATGGCGGAAAGGTCGCGCAATTCACGTTGGCAACGACCGAACGCGGGTATGAAACCCGGGACGGCCGGAAAATTGAACCGCAAACAACTTGGCACAATATCGTTGTTAAGCGCACCGGCCTTGCGGGC
>Ga0326514_10000622_pt1 | contig 23899 bp, 39 predicted proteins | sample 3_2548_0518_D_FD_203653 | JGI IMG/M metagenome (GOLD analysis project Ga0326514, IMG submission 203653) | Bovine rumen microbial communities from UC Davis, California, United States - 3_2548_0518 | ecosystem: Host-associated > Mammals > Digestive system > Stomach > Rumen | place: USA... | reverse complement strand
GAAATGGATAGCCAAAAGGTTGGTAGATTAGTAACACCAACAGTTACAAGAACGATTAAAAATGGTGGTGGCGTTTAGTGATTAGATTAAAGATAAGAGATAATTATTTTAAAATTATTGATAGTTATAGAGTGAACGAGTCAAGCCGAGAAGTTAAGTTTAGTTCATTAAAAATTGACTTCACAGGCAAAACAATTGCAGACTTGCCGTTGAAATATCAAGAAGTGCAATTATTAGAGTTAGACGACAATTACGAGGTAAGCAAGGTTATTTATACAGGTTATGTAAATAACTTTGTCTTGCCAAAAATGAAAAACAGGGTTGAGTACAGGGAGTTGGAACTTGATTTATTAAGCCCACTTGCAATGGCAACAGTTAGGACAGTTGACGCAGTTGGAACGTACAATTTGCAAGCGCTAGTTCAAGAATTGGTGCAACCATTAATTAATGACGGATTTGTTTTAAGAGCTTTGAATATTGGCGACAATCAAATAACAGTTAATTTTTTAAGTGAAACGGTTGAAAGTGCGTTGAACAACTTATCAAACAAATTTAATTTCTGGTGGTATATTGATGTAAATAAAAACATCTACATAAACAGCATTGCTTATTTAATGAATTTAACACCACAATTAGTTTATGATGACGACAACAAAATAAATGGCTTAATTGATGTTATTCCGAGCATTGACGCAACAGATTATTGCAATGTGGTAAATTTTACAAACGTAAGATATTATACTGATTCGATTTATTCTAAGTATTATGAATATGACGAAAGTCTTCAAGATTATACTAAAAAATACGAATATTATAATCCACTTTTGGAAATTGAATATATATATCCTGACGATGAAATAGAATTTAATTTTCCATTTGTTATTGATGTAAAAATTGAACAAAATTTTCAGGGAAATTTATCACATGTCCACGAAGTTTATTTAAGTTTAAGTAAGTTTGAACAAGATATGACTAGAACTGGCGTTTTTGAAATATTGCCAGATGAAAACAACAAAGCTATTTTGCCAAGTAATGTCACTATTGATGACAGCTATTCTGATAAAAATGAATTTGTTTTGGTTCGTGATCCGTTCTTCAAAAATTTAATTGTAGGAATGAAATACAACGGCAGTTCTGACATTGAAGTTGCAAGAATAACTAGCGCCACAGGACTAATGTGGGGTAAAATAAAAATACTTGATGAAGTTGAAATAAACAAAAACAAAGGTATTATAAATAAAAGTGGAATTGTTGAAAAACAAATTGACATGGGTGAACAGTGGAAAACATACAATCAATTATTAGATATTGCTAATTCATATATGAGAAAAAACACAACAAAAGCAGATCAAGTAAAAATAAATGTAGATGAAAATATTCAGCTAGATGTAGGCGACCTTGTAAAAATAGACAAAGAATGCTTTCTGATAAATGATTTATATATTGTCACAGATAAAGTTAGTATTTATGAAGATAATGTTTATAAATGGAATTATGTTTTAAGGAACACAAATGTTTTGGAAAATTATGTTGATTTGTTTAGGTCTAAAGAAACTGAAGAACCAGAAAAAAATTATGGGTTAATTACTGCAAGTTATATTGAAGAAGGCATTCAAGAAAGATATGAGGTGTCAGAAGTATGAAAGTAAAAAATAATTTTGTAAAAATTCAGAATGGCGACAAAACATACATAAGGCAAAACATGATATTAAATACATATATAAAAAGAATATTTGACGGTCAATTAGATTTGAACCACTTGACTTCCAAAATTTCAAGCTGTTTTATAAAGTTAGACACACCAATTGAAAATGTTGATTATGACACTGAACTGTCAAGAAATGATTTTGATATTACATTTTTTGGCGGAACAAGTGATTCTTATGTTGGCGAAAATAAATTTGATAAAATAAGCGAAAGAAATAAAAATAATATTAAAATAAATTATCTGTTTAATAATGAGGGTTTGTTTTATGCAAATGGTCAAAATTATTATGCGAATGATTTTAGAATGTTTGACGGCAGAAAAATAACAGCGATCGGTTTTGGAAATGTTAATGTTGTTTTTGCTTTTTTAGATACCTCTAATATGAACATAATAATAAACGGTGATGAAGGTTTAAACGTGACTCGTGAAGATATATTCCAAAGTGATGGTGTGTGTAATGGTTTTGAATATCCGTTGCATTTAGTAAATGATTCCGCTTTATATAATTTAGAATATGAAGAACAAGGAAGTGAAAGCATTCCAATAATAACAAAAGCCCAACTTTATTCTGTGGGATTTGGAAATACTTTGGGATTGATGGAAGAAGAATATTTAATTGGCGATGTTCAAGTTGCTAGGGATGATACTTCAATTACTCTTGATTTGACTAGAACTAAAAAGGTCGGACATTATCCGAGCGAAAACTTGCACTTGGGATTTTATCCAACAATGGATAATAGTAAATATTTAATATTCAAATATAGATTATATAAACATAAATCAGATAATACAAACACATATTTAGATGAATATTACACAATGAGTATGCCAAATGAAAATTTTGGCGATTTAGAAATAAAATTAAAATTAGAAAGGTTGTGATTAAATGGATATTTTTGAGTGGGATGAAAGCATTCCAGTAACAGTAAACAACTTAAATGAAATGCAGAATATTATTAATAACAATATTGTAGAAGAATCAGCAAGAATAAGAAATTGGAACTATTTAGGCAGTACAACAGCAGACGGAACAATAAATTTACCAAGCAGTTTTAATGAGATTTTATGTATAATAAAAATAGATAATAATAGTGCATTGCAATTATTGATTCAAGTACCATATATACATTTAACATCATCATCACAAAGTTTTAATAGTGGATATTATGGTAGTTCAAGTGTGTCAGGTTATGCTAGAGCTGTTATAAGTAGAACAAGTGGAAATTTGAGTAATGCTTATCAAAATGGAACGTTTAAATTGTCTACAACAGTAGCAATGTGGTATTATAGATAAAAGGAGAATAAAAAATGAAAAAAGATGTTTTAAATCGTGCGTTAAAGACATTTATTCAAGCGTTCTTGTCTAGCATGATCGTTTCAATAAATAATGCAACTAGGGTTGACGAAACTATGATAAAAAGTGCTATACTAGGTGCAATAGCTGCTGGAATATCGGCTTTGATGAACATGGTTATTAATTATTTAAACAGAGAGGAGAAATAAAGATGACAACATTAACAAAAGAAGAATTAGATATTGATTCACAGGAAGCGCCAATTTACGAACTTGGCGAAACAGGAATTAAGGTAGATGGAAGGGGTGAAGAAAATGCAGATAATTGAAAGACTTGCGCCAACTGATGGCAATTGCCGACCATGTATTAACAGAACTGGTTTTAGGGGAATAACAGTTCACAACACATCGAACTGGTCAAATGGTGCAAATGCACTAGCACATGCAAACTTATTAAGAAATGGTTGGAAATATGTTTATACTTCATGGCACTATGTAATTGATAAAGATTACGCAGTAAGATGTATTCCAGAAAATGAGGTTGCTTGGTGCGCGGGTAAGTAACATTGCCCTAATATACCTTTTCTGCTAATCAGCAGGGTATATAACAATATAAAAAATAAGTTATATGCTAACGGGGAAGCCTAAGTCATTAAGATATGGTAATCCCGTGGGAAGTTTGCTTTAAATTTATAACTATGATATAATGGTTATAGGTGATGAAAATGGAAGAAATATGGAAAGATATAAAAGACTATGAAGGGCTTTATCAAATAAGCAATTATGGTAGAGTAAAAAGACTAAAAAGAAAATTTAAAACCTATAATCATTTAACAAAAAGATATAATACTAGAATTATTGATGAAAAGATTATTAAAGGTACAATTAATAAAGGATATAATAGAATATCTTTAACAAAAGACAAAAAAGAAACTAATCATTTTGTTCATAGATTAGTAGTTGAAAATTTTATTAGACAATTAAAAGATAATGAAACAATAGACCATGTTGATTGTAACAAACTTAATAACAATATTAATAATTTAGAAATAGTATCAACGCAAGAAAACACAACAAGAGCATTTAATAATGGTTTGAGAAAACATACTAAAGTAGCCATTCAACCTGTATATTTAGTTGATGATAATGATAATATCTTAAAAGAATATGATAGTATGTATCAAGCTGCTAAAGATTTAGGAATAAAAAGCTCATCACATATAGGAAGAATGCTAAAAGGACAACAAACTCATGTTAAAGGTTATAAATTTAGAGCAAAAACCTGTATCGACTAGAGACTTAATCGTCTCGTAGGGCTACTATTGATACGTAGTTCGAAATGGGTATACACTTTTAAAGGTGTAAGAGATAGTCAGGGCTTATGGAAACATAAGAATAACTGGATGGCAACGGCGACGGCAACATGAAAACAATTAATATTGAAATTTGCGACAACGCAGATGGCGACATTTTAAAAGCAACAGATAACGCCGTTGAATTGTGTGCCGACATTTTAAGAAGAAATGGAATAACTAATGTTAGTGGGCATTTATTTCAACACAATTATTGGACTGGTAAAGACTGCCCTTATGACATAAGACGTGGCAACCCTTACGACTGGAACACTTTTGTAAATAAGGTGCAAGCCAAATTAAGTGGTGGAACAGCAGGCGAGGTAGTTGACCAAGTTCTACACGTTGGATCAAAAGTTAAATTCAATGGCGTGTTTAGAGTAAATGAATTGAAATTACCAAACAAGAAATATCCAAACGGTGCAATTGGCTGCTATGCAACTTGCTATGGCAAGCCAGTCGGCGTTGATGATTGGATTCCGTCAGGACCGCTTGCAGAATGTGACAGCAAAGGTAACAATGCTAATTACAACGCTATATTAAACACTGGCGACTACTGGTGTTGTAATAAAACTTTCACAGTTGTTGATGTGGACTTGCCTACAAGATACACGCAAAATGGGGTGGCAACTCTTGAAGCTGATGGCGTTAGATTCAGGGTTGATTGTGGACCACTACTTGAGGTCAAAGACTAGGTTTACGCCTAGTTTTTTTATTGTGCAAAAATACCAAAAAGGTATTTACAAAATACCTAGTTGATGATATAATAGGTATAGTTAGGAGGTAGAATATGGAAAAGAAAAAACTTCACATTGACATTGCAAGCGAAGTAAAGCAAAAACTTGATGATTTAGCAAAAAAACGTGGGATAAAAACAAATGAACTTATTAGATTTATTATATCGGAATATTTGCTCAGGGAGCGTAAATAATGACGAAAGAAGAATATTTAAAAGAATTAAATAAGGCATTTGGTGATTTTAAATTTTTTGAAGATGGGCATTATTACACATACAAAGACAAGCCAATTTCAATTGGTGCAACTGGATTAATAGAACAATACACACAAGACTTTGATGCTCAAGCAGTTGCTGAAAGAGTGGCTGAAAGAGATAATAAGTCAGTTCAAGAAGTATTAGATGAGTGGAAACAAAAAAATAAATATGCTTGTGATAAAGGCCATTTAGGACATTTATATGCACAAAGTCTATGGAATAAAGAAAATGTATTGGATGAAATAGAAAAGTTTACAAATGGGCTAGAAACACCTTTAGACAAGATATTAGACCAAGCAGATAATTTCTATTGTGATTATAAAGATAGATTAGAACACTTATATGATGAATATGTAATAGGCAGTGAAGAATACGATATTGCCTCGGCGATAGACCACCTTTTTATAAACAAATTAACAGGTTGGCTTGTATTAGTTGACTACAAAACAAATAGTGATATTCACAAGTCAGAACGATATGCTAAAAATATGAAAGTACCTTTATCACATTTAAAGGACTATACCCTTAATCACTACTACATTCAGTTATCTATTTATAAATACCTAGTAGAAAAATACACAAATTTAAAAATTGAAGAAATGTTTATTGTATGGTTTAGTGAAAATACCGAAAATTATGAAATAATTGAAATACCTTATTTAAAAAATGAAGTTATAAAAATATTGGAAAATAGGAGGGTAAAAAATATGAATAGTGTTCCAGTATTATTAATTGGAAAATCAGGAAGTGGAAAATCTACAAGTTTAAGAAATTTCAAAGGGGAAGAGGTTGCAGTTGTAAATGTTTTGGGAAAACCATTACCATTTAAAAGCGACATTAAAGCACCAAAATGCGATGACTATGCAACTATATTAAAGGCAATTGCTAGCACGCCAAAAAAGACAATAGTTATAGATGACGCTGGGTATCTTATAACTAATGAATTTATGAAAAATTCTAGTATTAAGGGTTACGATAAATTTAATAATATGGCAAATAATTTTTGGAATCTTATAAATGCAATTAAAAATATTGAAGGTGGTAAAACCATTTATCTTATAATGCATGAAGATATTGATGATTTACAAAATATAAAGCCAAAAACAATAGGACATCTATTAGATGAAAAGGTGGATATTCAAGGGCTATTTACAATTTGCATTCGTTCAGTTTATGAAGACGGAAAATATTTGTTTAAATTAAAAACAAACGGACAAGATTGTGTTAAAACTCCATTTGATATGATTACAGAACCAGAAATGGAAAATGATTTGAAAGCATTTGATAAAGTTGTTAGAGAATATTATGAATTAGATAAAGAAGAAAGCGAGGAAAAATAATGAAAGTAATTGAAAATTGGAGCGAAGTGGAAGCAAAAGGAATGGAAGATTTTAAAGCACTACCAATTGGTGCTTATGAATGTATAATAAGAAAGGCAGATGTTTACAAAAACCCAAACAGTGGTAAAGAAAGTTTTAGGGTTCAAGTAGATATTGCAAGTGGTGATTATAAAGGGTATTTTCAACAAAGATATGATAACAACACAAATTCTGATAAAACATGGGATAACAACTCAACTAGATATTTAGCTTTTCAAGGTGATAACGTAAGCTATTTTAAAGGATTTATTACTTGCGTTGAAAATTCTAATCCAGGTTATAAATGGGATTGGGATGAAGAAAAACTAACAGGAAAAAAAGTTTGTGGTGTTTACCAATATGAAGAATACGAAAGACAAGATGGAACAAAAGCAGTTAAGGTTAGACTTAATAAGTTCAGAAGTTTAGACAAAATGAAAGACATTGAAGTAAGCGATTCTGTAAAACTTATAAATGGTTCTTACATGAGTATTGATGACTACAATGAACGTAAGTCAGTTGCAACAGCAGAAGAAATATTTGGTGCAAGTATTGTTGAAACTGACTCTGGTGAAATGCCTTTTGAAATATAAAATGTAAAGCAACGTAAAAGTTGCTTTTTTAGTGTCAGTTTATATTGACATTGTATTTTTGATAATGTAAAATTATAAATGTAAGGAGGATTGAAAAAAGATGTATAAGTTTAAAGAAGGTGTTGATTTTAAAATAAATCAAACAATAGCAAGTGAAATTATTGGACTTGCGCAACCAACTTTATCTAACATTTTAAACAGAAAAGTTGAATGTCGAAAAGTTGTTGCATTTTGTATCACAAAATATTTAGACGAAAACGCTGAAATAGAAGATTATTTTGAAAAAGTTAGATAGAAAGGAGAATAAATATGGACGAAAAACAATTGTTTGACAAGCAAATATTTATTGACCTTTTTAAAATGAATGATCTAGACAAAATTGAACGTGAAGATTTTCTTTTTGTTGAAGCTAGGAGATTGGGGGTTGAAAAGCGTTTTAAAGAAAGTTTAAAAAAGTATGAAAGGCTGTTAAGCGACAAAATACCAATTGGCGACAATTTGAAATTACCAAAATGCAAATATGACATTGAAAATTACAACATGGGCAGTTATACTTGTAACATTAATGGAATAACAGACAGAACTAACTTTAAGTTTTCATATATTCCTGTATTACCAGTTGAAAGATATATCAACGAAGATACAGGAAAAGAAAAAGTTAAGATTATATTTTATAAAGAAAATCAATGGCGTGAGTTAATTGTTGACAAAAGCCAGTTATCAATTAATCAGAAAATGTTGTTATTAAGTGATGATGGTTTAGATGTTACAAGTGAAAATGTCAGGTATTATATAAATTATTTTAATGAAATAATGAATATCAACGACATTAAAAAGTTAGATAGTATTTCACATATTGGTTGGAAGGATAACGACTTTGTTCCTTATGATTCACATGGTATTTTTGACGGTGTTGATGATTTTAGAAGCATTTATAATGCAATTAGCAGCAAAGGCAGTGTTCTTAAATGGCGTGAAACAATAAAAGAATTGAGAAAACACAAAGTTATTAAAATGCTAATGGCAACAACACTAGCAAGCCCACTACTTGAAAAACTTAACTTACAACCTTATATGGTTAATTTGTGGAGTTCTTTAAGTGGTAATGGTAAAACTTTAAGTTGCATGGTGGCAATGTCAATTTGGGGCAATCCAGAAATCGGTGCGTTAAGGCTTTCAAGTAATAACACGCAAAATTATTATTCTGTTGTAGCAAGTTTTATGAGAAACTTCACTTGTTATTTTGACGAGTTGCAAATTGTTAAAAGGTCAAAATACTTGGATTTAGAAAGTTTGGTTATGGATCTATGCAACGGAACTGAAAAAGGTAGGTTAAATAAGAACAGTCAAGCAAAACAGGTTAAGGTTTGGTTTAATAATTTTTTATTTACCAGTAATGATAGATTGGTTAAAGAAAATGCAGGGGAACAGGTTTACAACAGAGTTATTGACTTGGAAATTGGCGAAAAAATAATTGAAAATGGGCAAGACATTGCACGAATCATTAAAGAAAATTATGGATTTGCAGGCAAAGAGTACATTAAATACATTCAAAAAATAGGTTTTGATGCAATATTTGAAAGATTTAAAGCAATTCTTAATGAAATATTAGAGAAAACCCAAGCAACAGATAAGCAAGCTAGTTCACTAGCTAGCATATTACTTGCAAATCAATTAGCAAATGAGTGCATTTTTGATGATGATTACATATTACAAGTTGAAGACATTGAAGAATATGTCAACGATAAAAACGATATTAAGACATCAATCAAGGCTAAAGAATATATTATCAATATAATAAATGCTAATTCAAGAAGATTTGATGAAAATAATTATGGCGAATGTTGGGGAATAAAAGATGAATGGTTTTGCACATTTAATGCTCAAATATTATTTAGAGAACTTGAAAAAGGTGGTTATGATTTTAACACCGTAAAAAAAGATTGGGCAGACATGGGATTTTTAGAAAAAAATTCTGTTGGTAGATATATTCACCAGACGACAGTCAGGAAGGAAAAAGGTAATTATATTCGATTGAACTTACAAGATATGTAAGTTTAAATTACATTTTTCTTACATCGAAACCCTTATAAAATAAGGCAAACTTACGAATCTTACACTTTTTTGGATATACACACATATATATAAATATATAAAAAAATAATTTTTCCTATATATAGTGTATATAGAAATTTATGTAAGAACTGTAAGTTTTGTTGAAATATAAGGAAATGCGAGTAAGTTTTTATGTAAGTTTTTTATATTATTTTGTAAGTTTGATAATTTATAATATGTAAGTTTATTAATAAAAAGGAGTATATATATGTATAATTATGGAGAATTAGAATTATTAATATTATCTTGTATATGGATTAAACCAGAATTATTAAATACAACTAAATTAGAAGATAAACATTTTATTAATAATAAAAAGATATTTGTGTTCTTTAAATCGTTTTATAAAAAGTTTGGGATGTTTGATAGTGAAATTATGTGCAAGCTAGCAAGCAACAAATATAAAATGGTTGATTATTTAAAAGTTATTTCTGAATTAGAACCAACAACAGCAAATTTTGAAAAGTACGAGGATTTATTATTGGAATTATACAACGAGGCAAAAAAAGAAAAGTGGTTGCGTGAAAAAACTTTTCAATTAGCTAATGATCTATACTTAAAAAACATAACATCAGAACAATTTAAAGAACAATTTGACACACTTTACAACAATGCAAAAGAAATTTTTAAAAACGATTGACTTTTATAACTCTGCGTGATAAAATAAAATCAAGATAGGAGATGAAAGAAATGAAATTAAAAGAATTAGTTGTAGTTGTATTGATAGGGGTTGTATTTACTGGATTGTTATTTGTTGCAGCAAACAGAGTTGAAAAAATTGAAAATGGCGACATGGTTTTAGTTAGCCAAAGTGAAATGGATAGATAAGAGAGGTAAGAAAGATGGAAGAAAAAATTTACGAAGAATGGAATCAGCCAGAGTGGATTCAAGTGGACATGAGCTACATGGAAAAGGTTGAAGAACAGCTAGAATATTACAAGGGGTTTGCGAGGGTTGTCGAAGAAGAAATTGAAAACCCAAGCGATGACACAATTAAAAACATCAAGGAACATCTTGAAGAATTGAAAGAGGTGTTATGATGTTAAGTAAGGAAGAAATTTCAAGATACGAATATATTATTCAGACTTTGCGTGAAATTAGAAAAGAATTGTCAGAGATGTTGGAGGGCGAAAATGTTTAGTGCGTTGAAATTGAAAGAAAGATATAAGGTCATAAAAAGCAGAGAGCCAGAAGACGACAAAACTCACATTGTGGTTTATGAAAGTGAAAGTTTGCGAGGATATAATTACCAACGAGTGTTCAAAGGATCATATCAAAAGTGCCGAAAAATAAAAGACGCTTTGGAAAAGAGGATGTTGCAATGCAAAAGAAAAAGAAAGAAATTCCAAATATAGATTGCGAGTGTGGTTATTCCAACCATGCTAACATGATAAAAATATATGACACTTGCAAATTGTGCGGCAAGGTATTAGACCCAAGGGCAAAGTATGAATATGAAATGTTTAAAAGATTGCGTTTATGGAGAAATAAAAAGAGGTGAAATTATGGAAAAAATAATTAAGTATTTAGCAATTGCAGGAGCAATTATGATTTTGATTGGTGTGGTATTAGAATTAATATCGCACAGCTGCAACAAGAAAGAACCAAAAGAGTTTTTTGAAAGCAGGATTTGTAGATATGTGGCTAATAATTAGAAAAAAGAATGGTGTCGAAGCTCGGTACTTTAGATTCAGAGGAATAAGGTTCTGGTGGTACGTTTTAATAAACAAGATTAAGAAAAATGAAATAGGCATAGTGAAGGATAGATTATGAGAATGTTGTTATTAATATTTGTCAGCTTGTATGTAATACAACTTTTGTGGGATATGTATTTAGAAGATGACATAATGGCAAAAGTAAAACAAAAGGCAAGTGGTGGATATTTATACAAGATGTTGAAGCTAGCAGAATATATTGTAGGTATAGCGTTAGTTGTTGGAATAATATTAGAATGGAGTTGATAAAGAGTGAATTATGAAGAATTAGTTAAAAGCAGAAAAAATATAGGAGATATGACAAAAGAAGAATTGTTTACATATTGTGGTGGTTTATTAAGTGAAGTATGGGACTATGAAAAAGAAAATATAGATTTACAAAACAGATTTAATTCATTAATGGAAGCACACAAAAATAGTGAAGAAGAAATAGAAAGATTAAATAATACAATAAAACAATTAAAAGAATGTTTAAATATAGTAAGCCCTTCAAGAGAAATGACAGAAGGGAAATATTTAAGGAGTGATAAAGAGTGAAAGAAATAATAGAAGAAGAAGAAAATATTGAAACGACATATACAATAATACCAAGTAAAGTAAAAGTAGAAGATTTATTTTATTATTTAACACACGAAGTAAGTTTTGAAAAAATATTAAGTTTGTATATTAAATTAAGAGTTGCAATTAGTACAGGAGATTTAGGAAGTGATAAAGAGTGAAATATAAATTAATTACAGAAAATGATAATAGTATTATGATAGATATTTTACCAAACATAATAGGCTATTTATATAATAGAAACTTAATTGATTTGCCTGATGAATATTGGATTGAAGAAGATAATAGTTGGAAAAGTTTTTGGAGAAAAGATTATAAAAAAATATTAAAAGACTTTGAAAAATTAACAAAAAATAAATATAAATTAGAAAAGTATATAAGAGTTAGGAAGTAATAGTAATGAGTGAAGAAGATAAAAAAGTAATAGAAGATTTATTAAATATAAATCCTATGAATATGAGTTATGAACAATTAGTATCTATGCAAAATGGTTGGTGGGAAACATTAAAATTATTAAGCGAACAAAATAAAGAAAACAAACAATTAAAAGACCAATTACAACAAAAAGAAAACATAATAAAAGAAGTTAGAGAAACATTAGAAGAAGCAAATGAGTGGGTTTTAGGTGTTGGTTTAAAAGCAATACTTTTAGAGATATTAGATAAAGGAGAATAAATAGTGTGGAAATATAAGAAAAAAAATCACAGAACAATAGTTAGAATTGATAATCAGGAGGAATAATGCCCTACGATATAAAAATAACGGAATATCCAGAAGGAAGGACGTTTAAAACACAGATAGAAGAATTTAAGGAGTTAAGAACGATTCTAGAAAAGTACACAGAAAAGACAATCGAGGTGGAATTTCACAAGATTTTAGTTAAGAAATAATCAAATATACCTCTAAAAGCTATTTTAAAGGGACATACAGAGACAAAAATGCAAAATAGGTATAATTTATCGTTTGAGATTAAAAGTGTCTTAAAAAACAAATAAAGGCACAATTAGAAAGGGTAAAAATGAAAAGAAATATAAATCCAGTATGGAAAAATTATAGAAATTGGGAATGCTATCAAAATGGTATGTATGAAAATGGTCATGATATAGAAATTGTAAAACAATGTTATGAAATACTTACTTCTGATAATTTAAAAGAACAAATGACAGATACAACAATCACCTATGAAATTGCAACAAAAGTTAATTTTACTAACAGAATGTTTAATCCTGTTAGTTGGCTAGGTCAAGCTACTTGTAACAGACTTATAAATGCAACAGCTCAAGAAGTTTGCCAAGCATGGATGACAATGACAAAAGAACAGCAAGATTGGGCAAATAACATTGCAAAAGAAGTTATAGAAGAGTGGAGGCAAAATTATGAAAATATACAATGACAAAAATGTATTTGACGCTGCTATGGAAAGAATTGAGTTTGCTTTTGATAATTTTGAAAATTTATGTGTTTCTTATAGTGGTGGTAAAGATAGCACAGTTATGATCCAACTTGTAGAAATGATAGCTAAAAAGAAAAATAAAAAATATGATGTTTTATTTATTGATATGGAAGCACAATATCTAATGACAATAGAACACATTAAAACTTTAAAAAACAAATTACAATATATTAGAGATTTTTATTGGGTGTGTTTGCCATTATCTTTAAGAAACGCAGTTAGCGTATTTGAACCAAGGTGGATATGTTGGGAAAAATCAAAAAAAGAAAAATGGGTTCGAGAAATGCCAGAATTTGCAATTAATGAAGATAACAATATATTTCCATTTTTTAGATATGCAATGGAATTTGAAGAGTTTGTTCCAGAATTTGAAAAATGGTATTCAGAAAAATACAATCATTCATTATGTGGGCATTTTGTAGGAATTAGAAGTGATGAAAGTTTAAATCGTTTTAGAACAATTGTGTCTATGAAAAAAGAAAGATTTAAAGACAAGCCGTGGACTACAAGGGATAAACCTTTGGAACATACATATAGTATTTATCCTATTTACGATTGGAGAACTGAAGATGATTGGATAGCTACTTTTAAATATAATTTGGAATACAATTATGTTTATGAATTAATGTATAAAAATGGACTTGGAATACATCAACAAAGACTTTGCCAGCCTTTTGGTGATGATCAAAAAAATGGTTTAGACCAATACAGAGCAATTGAAGCAGAAAATTGGGACAGGTTATTAAAAAGAGTTGCTGGAGTTAATTTTGGTAATATATATTGTCGAACATCTGCACTTGGAAATATCAAAAGCGAAAAACCAGCACATTTAACTTGGCAAGAATGGGCGTTATATTTACTTGAAAGTATAGGAATATATAATAAAAAACTTGAAAAACATTACGCAATTAAAATTAGAAAATTCTTTCAATATTGGGAAGAAAAATGTGGTTGCACTCTCGACATGGTAGAGGATGAAGCTGACAAAAAAATGGAAAGTTTAAAAATCGTTCCTAGTTGGCGCAGAGTTGCAAGAGCTTTAGAAAGAAACGACTTTTTCTTAACTAGATTAAGTTTTGGTGAAACAAAAAGCGATGTACAATATTTAAAAGAAATGATATACGGTTGCAATAATTTATATGACGAAAATTCAACTGACAGTAAACCTTTAAAAAGATTATATAACAAAGTAAAAGAGGAAATGGAGAATGAAAAAGATGGAAAATAATGAATTAATAGAAAATCAAAGCAAAGAAATAGTAACAGGGGATAATATAGAAATAAGAATGCCAATTTTAGTAAAATTAGATAAACTAAAACCAAACCCATGGAATCCAAACAAAGTAGCAAAACCAGAAATGGAATTGTTAAAAATATCTATTAGAAAAAGTGGCTTTTGTTTTCCACTTGTAGTTATGAAAGAAAGCGAAGATAGTTACATGATAGTTGATGGCTTCCACAGACATTTAGTAGCAAAAGAATTTGGAATGGAATACGTTCCAGTAGTTGTATTAAATGAAAGTATTGATGAATACATGAATGCAACAATTAGATTTAACAGAGCGAAAGGAACACATCAAATTATTGATATGAGTAAACTTGTTTTAGATTTAGTTAGACTTGGCAAAACTGATGAAGAAATTGCTACTAATTTAGGAATGGATAGTGACGAGGTTTTAAGATTAAAACAAATTAGTGGATTAAAAGAAGCATTTTTAGGTAAAGAGTTTAGCAAATCGTGGGAAGAATTTGAACACAAACATTTTGACGAAAATGGGGAATATATAGAAGAAAATGAATAATATTATTATTGTTGACACTCGAGAAAAAGGTCACAAAAAAATACTTGAATACTTTGACAAAAACAACATTGATTACATAGTAAGCAAGCTCGACTATGGCGATTACATGATTTACAAAGACAATAGCGTGATAATAGATCGCAAGGACAGTTTATTAGAACTTGCAGGAAATCTATGTCATACTACAGAACACGAACGCATAAAGCGAGAAATTGCAAGAGCAAAAGAAGATGGTTGCAAGGATTTTATTTTCCTTGTTGCCGAATCTAAAATCAAAACAGCCGATGACATAAAAAACTGGAGTTCGCCACATACAAAAGTGCGTGGCTCGACTTTACTTAAAATAATGACGACCATGAAAGAGCGCTACGGCGTGCGCTTTATTATTTGCAAACGTGCCGAGATGGGAAAGAGAATTGTGGAATTATTAGGAGGGAAAGAATGAAATTATATAATGAGAATAGTTTAAATGTTTTTTACAAAATAATAAATGAAAATCATGACAAAAATATTATATTAGTAAGTGACCCGCCGTTTAATATAAATTATAAATATAATACATATAATGACAATTTAGAAGAAGATGAGTATTATGAAATGTTAGATTTTTATTTTCATGATTTGCCAAGTGTAGTTATACATTATCCTGAACAATTATATAAACTAGCATTTCAGATTGGAAAGTTCCCAGAGAAAGTGGTTAGTTGGGTATATAATTCGATGAATCAGAAACAACATAGAGATATTGCTTTTTTTGGTGTAAAACCAAATTTCGAAAAAGTACGACAACCATATAAAAACCCAAACGATAAAAGAATAAAAGAAAGAATCGCAAACGGAAGTAAAGGCGGAAGATTATATGATTGGTGGAATATCAATCAAGTTAAAAATGTTAGTAAAGAAAAAACAAAACACCCTTGCCAAATGCCACTTGAAGTTATGAAAAGAATTATTGGAATATTACCTGATGATTGTTTGATAATTGATCCGTTTATGTGTAGTGGTACGACTGGAGTAGCAGTATTAGAGATGAATAAAGAACAAAATGTAAATCGTGATTTTATTGGCATTGAAATAGATAAAGAATATTTTGAAATTGCAAAAAAAAGAATATGTAATACCAATTTGCCAAACTAACTAATCCATGCTATAATTATCTTACGGTGGTTCGGTTGAAAAATATTACTCGTGAGATGTTGAAAATCTACAAACCAATTAGTGGCATGGACTGGATGAATTACAAAATTGTTCGCAAGGATCAAATGACTGCACATCATTTATTGAAAAAAAGCGAGGGTGGCAGACTTACTTTAGACAATATTGCACTCTTATTGCCACACGCCCACCAATACCTTCACTTAATCGAGTTCAAGGACATTGAAATTTACAACGCCATCAACAAAATATTTAAAATTGTGAATCAACAGGGGTGCGAGCCAACGACAGAGCAACGACAAATAATAGAATACTTTTTGCTCGAGTTTGAAAAGGCACACAAAAGCGACAAGAACAGCAAAGGCAATGCGTTGATAAAATACAAATATTTGCAGCGTGGTTTATAGGTAGCACTATGAGTAGAATTAAATATATTAAAAGTTCTATTCATAGTGGTGCTTATATAGCACTATAATAACCCCTTTTACGTGGAACGAGATTTCTTTCATCTTTAACCTCTCGTTCTTTTTATTTGCTTTTACAGTCCGACTGTGCTATACTTATCTTAATAAAAAGGTAGGGTTGTATATGAAATTAGACGTTAATCCAAATTGGACTTACAGGCAGGCTGCATTAAATATTAAGGCGTTGAAACGACACTATGATGTTGTTTTGGCGTCTTTTTCTTTATGGCAAGCAAAAGAGTGGGCGGACTTTATCAGCTCAACACGTGACCAGTTCTACGCCCTCGACTTACTTGAGTGGCAAATTGACAACTTGTGGAATTACATGAACGGCAACTTCCCTTATTTTTACTTGATTCGCTCGGCTTCTCGGTACAAATAGACAGATTTGGGATTTAATGATATAATTTGGTTGAAATTTTAAAAGAAAAGTAGGTGGTGATATGGGTGGCTAAAATTGATGAATGGCTAGAACCAGACAAGCTCATATTACTTGAAGGTTGGGCAAGAGATGGCTTAACAGATGAACAAATAATGAAAAACATGGGTATTCATTCAAAGTCAACTTTTTATGGCTACAAAAAAGACTACCCGAACTTTTCGAACGCAATAAAAAAAGGCAAAGAAGTTGTGGACTTTGAGGTTGAAAATGCTTTACTAAAAAATGCACTTGATGGCAATGTTACTGCTCAAATATTTTGGCTAAAGAATCGAAGGAAAGAACAATGGCGTGAAAAAATTGAATATTCAACTGATAGCAATGAAATTAGTAAACTTGATATATTACTGAAGGAGATAAAAAATGATTCAGTTAAGTGACAAGCAAAAAGAGTTTATTAGAAATGCAAACAAGCGTTTTAACATAAAGACAGGTGCAACTCGTAGTGGTAAAACATACCTTGATATACTTTATACAATACCAAGCAGAATAAGAGAACGAAGTGGCAAAGATGGTTTAAATGTTATTCTTGGCGTTACTAATTCAACTATTGAGCGTAATATATTGCAACCATTAAGAGAGCTTTATGGTGACAAGCTAGTTAGTTCTATAAATTCACACAACATTGCTAAATTGTTTGGCGAGGATGTTTATTGTTTAGGTGCTGAAAAAGTTAGTCAAGTAAGCAAAATTCGTGGTGCAAGTATAAAATATTGTTATTGTGATGAGTTAGCAGAATACAACCAAGAAGTGTTTGAGTTGTTGAAATCACGTTTAGACAAAGAATATAGTGTGTTAGACGGCGCATTAAACCCGGAAGCACCAACACATTGGCTAAAACAATTCCTTGATAGTGATGTGGACATATATTGCCAAACTTATACTATATTTGATAACCCATTTTTGCCAAAAAAATTTGTTGAAAACCTTTGCAAAGAATATGAGGGAACTGTTTATTATAATCGGTATATTTTAGGGCAATGGTGCAACGCTGAAGGACTCATTTATACAAGATTTGCTAATGATCCTACAAAATACCTTTACAAAAAGAAAAAAGAAGATGGCAGTTATGATTTACCACAAGGAATGACAATTATTGGTATTGATTATGGTGGAACAAAGTCAGGTCAAGCGTTTGTGTGTACTAGAATAAGCAACGACTTTAAACAAGTTATTACTTTAGGTAGCGAAAAGCATTATGGCGACATTGATCCTGATGATTTAGAAAATTTGGAAATCGAATTTGCCAAAAAAATGATGTATAAGTATAATTGCGATATAGATTATATGCTACCAGATAATGAAGAAGTCGTACTTATAAGAGGTTTAAAAAGAAGAGTACAAGAAATGGGGTGGTCAACAATTGTTCGTGGTTGTACAAAAGAACCAATAAACGACAGAATAGATTGTGGTAGAACTATGATAAGCTATGGTATTCTTTCTTACATAGAAGAAGAATGCAAAATATTTGTTGAAGCTCTTTCGAGTGCTTTATGGGATGACAATGCCAAAGAAGATACAAGGCTCGATGATTTTACAACAGATATAGACACAATTGACGCATGGGAATATTCGTGGTGTCGATTTATGAAACAAATAAATGATATGATTAATAGAAGGAGATTAGAGGATGTTTAAGAGTATAATTCAATATATTTTAAATAATATTTTTAAAATCAATACTCAAACGACAAGTAAAGAGATTGATGACAACAGCAAATATGCAAAGCTGTACGAAAGTATAGACGACATTAATTTTGCTGCTATATTTGCAAACAAGCTAGCTAACTACACAATTAGCGATAGTAATATGAATATTACAGGCGATAATGCTAGAGTTGAGTTGCTAAACAAGACAGGGCAAAGTTTATGGAAAAAAATAAAGAAACCTGTTTCAATGGCTTTTGGATATGGTGGAGTTATAATCGTGCCTTATGTTAAGGGTGGCAAGATTTACTATAACCTAGTACCACAGAACAGACTTACAATTGATGAAACAGATGGCGAGCTTATAACTGGTGCAACAGTGTTAGCAGAAAAGAAAGTAATCAGCGGAACAATCAGCCAAACGACATATTTGCGCTGGACTAATTACAAAGTAGAAAATGGCAACATGGTAATTACACAGCAATTTAGCGATGACAAAGGCAACAAAATACCAGTGCCAGAGTTCTGGAAGGGCATTCAAGAGGTGCGCACAATTACGAATGTGGACAGAGTACCATTTGGATATATTAAGTCGCCAGTAAACAACCGCAAGCCAAATGACAAGTATGGAGTGCCAATTACTTATGGGTGCGAGGCTACTATTTTAGAAATAAAAGAAACAATGAAGCAAATGATTCGTGAGTACGAATTAAAAGAAGTGTTTGTTGGTGCAGATGTTACGATGTTCAATGGCAAGAACGCACTACCAAGCAACGGATTGTTTAAAAAGATAGATTCAACGAGCGATGACTTTTTCGAGGTGTTTGATCCAGAGTTCAGGGATTACACTACGAGGTTGCAGGAACTTTACAAAAGGCTAGAGCATGAAATAGGAACAAGCTACGGAATACTTTCAGAGGTTGACAGCCAACAGGCAACAGCAACAGAAATTAAGCGCAGCATGTATGACACGTTCACAATTTGTGATGATATGCGAAGCAACATTGAAAAAGGTATGGAAGATTTCTTTTATGCTTGCAACGTGCTAGCAAACGCATTTAACTTGTCACCACAAGGCGAGTACGAACTAAAATTTGATTGGAGTTATTCATTGCTAGAAGATACACAAAGCGAGTGGTCACAAATGACTTGGGCAAACAACAAGGGTATTATTAGTGATGTGGAAGTTCGTCAATGGTTACGACCAGATGAAACACTTGAGCAAAGTGAAAAGGCGCTTGAAGAAATAAGGGAACAGAATCCAACAATCGAGGATATACTTGGCAAAGACAAAGAGAATGAAGAACAGGACAGAAAAGCCAACAACGACAGAATAGTAAATACTGCACTTGAAAAAATGGGGTTGTAGCCTATGGAAGCCAATTTAAGAATTTTACAATCAATAAAAAAGATAAATGATGGCATAAAAGAAACAAAGGAAAAACAAAAAAATATAAGTGCAGAACAGGTCGAGTTAAGCAAAAGACAAGAAAATACTGACAAAAAGATTGTGGAAATAATTGATATACAAAAAGAACTAAATGAGGCGCAAGAAAAAGACAAAAAAGAGTTAGTTGAAAGAATTGAAAACATCCAGTTGTTGAAGCCAAAAGACGGTCGAGATGGTAGAGATGGTGCTAGAGGTGAGCGAGGTTTACCAGGTGAAAGAGGTTTGCCAGGGCGTGATGGTGTCGATGGTAAAGACGGAAAAGATGGCGTTGGAATACCTGGCAAAGATGGTCGAGATGGTTCTGACGGTGTTGGAGTTTTAAACGCAGCAGTAAACGACAAGGGCGACTTAATCATAAAGCTAACTAACAACAAAGTTATAAATGCAGGACATGTTAAAGGACAGAATGGCGCAGGTATTAATGGACATGATGGAACAAGTGTTAAAAACGCCGAGGTAAAAAATGGGCATTTAATTATCACACTAGACAATGGCAGAGAAATAGACGCTGGAGTTGTAAGTGGTGGAGGTTCTGGTGGCGAAGAAATAGATCCAATCTTTACAGCAAGCCCTGCTTACAATATAACAAGCAACGATATAAGCAACTGGAATAATAAGTCAGATTTTAGTGGTTCATATAACGATTTAGAAGATAAGCCAGAGTTGTTTAGTGGAGATTACAACGACTTGGATAACAAGCCAACAATACCAGTAGTACCAACAAACGTAGGGGCATTCACAAATGATGTGGGATATTTAACGGAACATCAAAGTTTGAGTGGATATGCAACAGAACAATGGGTAGAAAACCAAGGATATTTAACTCAACACCAAGATATAAGTGGCAAGTATGACAAAACAGGTGGAGAAATAAGTGGCAATGTTAAAATTGATGGAACACTAACACTAGACATTGAAGATGAAGATTATGATTCTGGAATAAGGTTTGATAAAAGGTTGGATGACAATTTAGGAACAGTTTTGACATTAACAGGTTATGCAAATGGTGATACCCCAACAAATTACAAGCCAATAATAAGAAATATAGGAACACCAAATGCAGATTATGATGTAGCAAACAAGAAATATGTTGATGATAATGTTGTAGTACCAACGTACCATTTAGTTTTCTTAAATGCTGATGGAACAATAGATACATATGCAAGTTCAGTAAACTATACAAATATAAAGAATAACTTAACAAATCCAAAAGAGGCTGATTATTTAGATATATTGTGGGGAACAACAAGATTTTATGCAAAATGTATTGAAGTAACAGATGTAAATACAGGAGATTTAAAGTTTATTGGAGAAGTAGAATGTCAAGGAATACAAAGATACATGGTATTTACATTAAATAGTAGTAATGTATTAACAACAACAAATATCATAACTTTTGAAACATTAAGTGATAAAGTACAAAGTGTTGTATCAAATAGTACAAGTACAAATAAATATCCAAGTACAAAAGCAGTATTTGATGAATTTCAAAGAAAGCCTGTTGTCGTATGGGAAACAGACACTAACTTTTTAAATGCAATTCAAGCTGATATAACAGAAAATCCAGCATGGCAATTAACAGGGTTGGATATGACACCATTTAAAAGAATAAAAATATATTCAAAAGCAGGTAAAGGTAGAACAACAGCAGGAGCAACAGGTGGAATGATTTTAGAAATGTCATTAGATAGTAGAGCAGGATTTGCAGATTATGGTGGTAATTTTGTTGGTTCTGTAATAGTGCAAAAGCCAAATGATTCCAACAGATATGCTTCATTAACATGTGCAGTATCAGCAGACAAAACAAAATTTGTAGTATTAAGACAAACAAGTTTATATGGAACCGCAGCAACTACTAACAATGATATTGGAGCAGATGTATTTATGATAGAAGGATATTATGATTAATAAAAATTGAAAAAAGAAGGAGGAATAAAAATGATTTCAATTTATCAAAAAAATAATTCAATAACAAGAATGGATGGGGAGGCAAAGGAACTAGAGTTTAGAGGGCTTTCAAGCGACACTAAACCAACTAGCATTGATGACGGCGACATTGCAAATGGTTCTGTTTTTATTGAAATAGACACAGGCAAATTATTCTTGTATGATTTAGACAACAAACAATGGAAAGAGGTGTAAGACATGGACTTAACAAGTTATTTACTTGGCAAAGAAGCTGGTGGGGGTGGTGGAACACCAACACTACAAAGCAAAGAGGTAGAAATAACAGAAAATGGTCAAACCACAGTTACAGCTGATTCAGGATATGACGGATTAAGTAGTGTGGCAGTTACTACAAATGTATCAGGCGGAGGAGATTTAAGCGAGTATTTTGGAAATATAACACAAAGTACGGATACCTATACCAATGTACCTTCAATAATTATAAAAAAAGTCCCTGATGTAACAGTAAATAATAATGTAACAAGCCTTTATAGAAGTTTTAGAAACTTAAATATAGAAGAAGTAGGAAAAATAATAAGTACAGGAAACAATGTTACAAATTTACAAGATATGTTTGCAGGTTGTGGAGAATTAAAAAAAGTTGATTTTAGTAGATTTAATTCAAGTAATGTAACAAATATGACTAACTTATTTCAATGGTGTACAAAGTTAGAAAATGTTAATTTTAGCGAGTTTGATACAACAAATGTAACAATAACAAATAATATGTTTAAAAATTGTTATGCATTAACAGAACTTAATTTAAGTAGTTTTTATACACCAAATTTAACAAGCACTACCCAAATGTTCGGCTGGTGTGAAAAACTTCAAAAGTTAGATATTAGAAATATGACATTTGATAATGTAACAAGTTATAATGATATGTTTAGTGATGTACCTAACAACTGCGAAATAATAGTAAAAGACGATACGCAAAAGACATGGATAACAAGCAAATTTACAAACTTAACCAACGTAAAAACAGTAGCAGAATTGTAAGTAAGGGGTGATACAAATGCCTTTAACTGACGACAAAGAAAAATTGGATTCAATCTTGGAGCTGTTTTATGACAGGTTTGACAAATACAACACAAAAGTTCTTATAAAGCTTGGCGAGGCAATTAAACAATTTGACGATTTAACACCAAGCCAAGCCCACGAACTTGCGCAAGAATTGAAATACAGCACAGATGTTGACGAGCTTTTAAACGAGCTTTCGAAAATAAGTGGCAAAAGCATGAAAGATATTGACAAGTTGCTAGAAAAAGTTGCTGAAGAAAATGTGGGATTTGCAGAAGAATATTACAAAGTTAGGGGCGTTAAGTATGTTCCTTATGAAGATAATGTTCAGTTGCAAAGATACGTCAGGGCGATAAAAGGCGAAACGTATGACACATTTAAGAACTTAGCAAAAAGCAAGAATGTGGGTTTCACATTTAAAGACAAAGATGACAAGACGATTTTCAAGCCACTTAAAACAGTTTACCGAGATTTGATTGATGAGGCAGTTTACAACGTCACAAGTGGCGTTAGCGACTACCAAAGTGCCATGCGAAACACAATAAGACAGCTTGCAGACAGTGGAATTAAAGTTCATGAGGCAAGTGCAACTTACACGAGTGGATATAATTGCCGAATTGATAGCACAGTAAGGCAAAGTGTTTTAACAGGAATGCGCAAAGTAAATATTGCGATTCAAGAGGAAATTGGCAAAGAACTTAATGCAGATGGCGTTGAAATATCGGCACATTTTCCTTGCGCCGAGGATCATTTACCATACCAAGGCAGACAATTTAGTAAAAAGGCGTTTGAAGAAATTAATTCTAGCTTGCCACGACCAATTGGCGATGAAGGAT
>Ga0326514_10000621_pt1 | contig 23906 bp, 45 predicted proteins | sample 3_2548_0518_D_FD_203653 | JGI IMG/M metagenome (GOLD analysis project Ga0326514, IMG submission 203653) | Bovine rumen microbial communities from UC Davis, California, United States - 3_2548_0518 | ecosystem: Host-associated > Mammals > Digestive system > Stomach > Rumen | place: USA... | reverse complement strand
CGGCGGAGAAAATGGTAAATATACAATTACCGTAGTTTCTAATGGGCACGGAACTGGTAGAGCAACTGTGGCTTCCACAACAGTTACGGAAGCTTATAAAGGAACAAAAATATATCTTATGGCAACTCCTGATCCGGGCTGGTGGCTTAAAGGTTTTACTTCGTCTGATGCGACTATTACGGGCAATAGTTTTGAAATGCCAGCAAATAATGTAACCGTGACCGTATCGTTCCAGACATTTGGTGGTATTGATTTCGATGATCCAATAGAAGTAACGTAAGGAGGGATATAATGAGTACGTTATCAGATCGGGTAATTAAAGTTCCCGACATTATATCTCACTACACGGATGCAGAACTGAATAGCGAATACCACAATAAAATGGATTATGCGAATGCCGTAAACAAGTATGGCGCAATCTATAAAGTTATCAGTTTCAGCGATACTGATAATGTCGATTTAATTAAAAAGTATGCCAGAGAATGGATACGACGGAATTATTACGATGGTGTTTTATCATTTACGGTAAAGGCAATCGATCTTCATTTACTTGGAGTAGATGTGGACAAATTTTTAACCGGGGATCGGATTGCAGTTCTCTTTAAAGATGGGTATCAGCAGAATGTAGGTAGAACGTTTACATGTCTGTCCGCGCAATATGATTTATTGAAGCCTGAAAATTCATCTTTTAAAGTTGGTATTCCAGACGTTGCTGCAAACGTAAAATACCGTGAGAGTGTTGCTAATAAGAAGTCTACTAAGCCAAGACCGAAAGAAAAGACTGCGCCGCCTGACATTCCGTCTATTGTAGAAGGACTTAGAGAACTAGGTTTGGACATCGGCGATCCAGAAACTGTTTAATCGCATAAAAAACTACGCCTATTATAGAGAGGGAGAAAAACTAAGCTCCCTCTTTTTATTCGTTTTGAATCAAAATGGAATTCTTTTGTAAGGGAGGTGGCGGTTTTGTCCGAAACAGCATTGTCCATTCCTGGCAAAAATGCTTATGTGCAGGGTTGTATCCGGGAAATCGAAAAAGCCGATTATGGCAGAACGACTCGAAAGCCAATACATGACGCGATCGTAGGACTTGCCGCGGCCGCAAATTCTATTAATTCCTGGATTGACGGAATTGGTCTGGTTGTACAGGATGGTAAATTATGCGCTGTATACGGAGATACGCAGTTGGTTCCAGTTGTAAGTTCATCGATTACCATTCCTACAAATATTCAGACCGCGCTGAACAATATTCTTACAGCCGTTGGCGGAAGCACTGTACGACAGGCAATTGCTACTGCGCTTGGCTGGGCTTATTCAGGAACGATTTCTATCGATGATCTTGGACTCGTTGTTGAAAACGGCCTGTTGTGCTATACGCCGGACAGCGTTATTCCGGGGTCTTCCGCGAGTGTGACATCTGTAATTAATGACATCACAGCGGCGACTTATGGACGGGAAACCCGAGATGCTATTGTGAAAGCGCTTAAGACTGGCGCGGATTATTTCGATCTTGTTGCAAAGTATATTGAAGATCTCGGATTAACAGCGCAGGATGGCAAACTCTGCGTTATATACAATGAGTAAGGCAGGTGAAGAAAGTTGGCAGTTACACATCCAGTCGTACTGAATGAGACTGGGCAGAATGTAAATCAAAAGATCGCAGCCCTTGGACCAAAGATCGATGCGGATCGAGTAGCAACGACCCAACAGCTCACCGCGCTGGCTGAAAAGATTGATCAGCATAAGACCGCGCTGGCACAGCATCTTGCCGCATTGAATCAGACAACTGACGCCAGGCTGGCAGAACTTACCGCAGAAATCCCCTCCATCGTGGCTGCTATGGATCAGCTGGACATTATCTATTACGTGGAGCCTTAACACACCATAAAGGCAGGTGAGAACCTTTTGTCTCAGATTATTAAACCGGTCATGCTGGACGAGACCGGACAAGTAACAAATCAAAAGCTGACCGATTTAGGCACGAAGATTGACCAGCACAAATCAGAGACAGCAGGGCAGATTGGAGCCATTGCTACCAAGATTGATCAGCATAAGACCGAAACTTCAAGTCAGATCTCCGGTATTGGAACTAAGCTGACAAATGTTGCGACGAATCTGAACGCTATCGCTGAGGGAATCGCTTCAGTGCATTCGGTAAACGGACAGACCGGGGACGTTGTGATCGATTCTACGAATATTCCGGTCAGTCAGAGCAATTCAAAAACCATTGCGCAGGTGCTGTCTGAGGAACAGACGACTGTCAATTCAGCCGTATCCTCCATGCAGTCGGCTATTGCCAGAACACCTGTCAGCTTTAGCGCAAGTGCAATCGAGGATGACGATTTCCTGCTGACTGTTGCGCTGTCGACACCATAAAGGAGGACTGACAGATGGTTAGATCAGTAAACGGAGATCGCGGAAGTTCTGTTATTCCGATTCCGGATACCGCGGATGATTATCTGTTCCTTGGCAGAGGCCGGCATGTCATTATCGATGGCACAAAAGTCTATATGAACGGAACGAGCGGTACAACGCTAGAAGCCGGGATTATCGCGTCCGGCAACAGCAAAATGACCTCTATTCAAAATGTATCAGCAAGTATGAAAATTCTTCAGCTGCTGCCGATCGAAAACTCGGATGATTATATTCTGAAATACGGCGGATACGATATTTAGAGGTGAATGAGAATGCTTAGCGTAAAGAAACTTACTCAATCTGCACAGGAATGCATTGGCTGGCCCTATGTCAGTCCAGGCAGCAACGGACCGGACGGCATTGACTGCTCTGGTCTTTTTGTAAAGATGTTCAAGGATCAGGGAGCTAAGATCTATCACGGAAGCAACACCATTTTTCATGAATATTGCAGCGAAACCGGTGTGATTACTTCGGTCGACCAGCTGCAGGAAGGCATGGCAGTATTCAAGGTAAAAGCCTGGACTCCGGATCAGAAGGACAACCGCTGGTATGGCAAGATGCCTGGAAACGTGTCCCATATCGGATACGTCGAAAGCGTGAATCCGTTGAGGATTATTCAAGCTTCGAGTGTTGCCGGATATGTTACTACGACTGAATCTCTTGCTAGATGGGCCTATTGGGGCAAACTTAAGGATGTCGATTATAGCGTCGATACCCATGGATCTTCGGAAGAGCCTGAGCAGGAACCTGTTGTCGAAAGGAAGTACGCTATTGCTACTTCCGAAAATGGAAAACCTATCAACATGAGAGCCGAGCCCTCTACGGATTGCCGGCTGTACGACCCGTTGCCAGTTGGAACAAAGGTTGAGCTTACCGGCGTTGAAAAGAAAGGCTGGAAACAGGTCAACTATTACTTCCGTAAGGGTTGGTGGATCATGAGCAAATTCCTGAAGGAAGAATATGAGGATGACGACTGGTACTACGACGACGTCGAGCCTCCTGTAAATGTGGAAGGCCCATACACCGTTGTGATCGAGTGGATCAGCGAGGAAGAAGCCAAAAAGATCAAGGAGCAGTATCCGAAGGCTCGGATTACAGTTGGATAATAAGGAGGAAAATCAAAATGGCAGTAAAAATTACGAACTATCCTATTTACGGAGATACAGGACTGGCAGTTGCCCGGGTTCAGAAGCTGTTGGCGAAAACCGGGAGCAAGATTCAGGAGACTGGTAAATTCACGATCGGAATGGTTAGTGCAATCAAGTCTTTCCAGAAGAAAGCCGGGCTGAAGGTTACCGGAAAGCTGGATAAGCCGACAATGGATGCTCTCAAGGCTTATAAGGCACCGAAAAAGTAAAGATTCCTTACCTTAGCCAGCGAGGTATTCGTTGGAAGCGTACAGGCGGCTGGTACCACGCTTCCCCGGAGTGGGTTTATGCTCCTTTCGACCCGCTCCGTTTTTTTTATCTTTTTGTAAAGGTGGGATCGAAGCATGATCTCTGCACTGAATCTTTTGTGGATCGCTCCTGTTTGTATGCTGCTTGGGATCATGATTGCTGCGTTGTTTGCGGCTGGAGATCTCGGTGAGGATTGGCGTATGGAGAAAAAGGATGGAGGGAAGAAAGATGAAGATTAACTGGAAAGTCCGTTTCAAGAATCCTACATGGCTGACGATGTTTATCGGTCTGCTTGTCGGGTTTGTCTATAACATGCTGAAGATGTTTGATATTGTACCAGCAATCACGGAGAACCAGATCATGGACGTGGTCAGTAACGTATTGACGTTCCTGGGCCTGATTGGCGTTCTGGTAGATCCCACGACAAAGGGTGTTGGCGACAGCCAGCGGGCACTGAATTATGAAGAACCTTGGGCTGACTGATATCTCGTGAGGAGTGAGAAATATGGAACCATGGTTGCAGACGGCTCTTACCGTCATTGGCAGCGTGTTGGCAAGCAGCGGATTTTGGGCATGGCTGCAGTCAAGGCGGGATAAAAAGGACGCCAAAACAAGGATGATTCTGGGGCTCGGACATGATCGGATCATTAATCTGTGCATGCGGTATATTGACCGAGGATGGATTGGGTCTGACGAATTTGAGGATCTGATCAAGTATCTGTGGAACCCGTACTCCGAAATGGGCGGAAACGGTACTGCGGAAAGATTGATCCGAGCGGTAGAAAAGCTTCCTATCAAGAAGACGACATATGTTGAGCAGGCAAAGGCCGGCCAGGAGAAACACGAAAACAAATCCGACGAACAGTGGTGGTGATTCGATGCATCTAATCATTGCGCTGCTTTGCCTGATTGTTCTCGGCGTTGTCGTAAGCGTAGTTGTTTTTGGAGAGTGATGCAAATTGTGGATGAAAGTCAATCCAAATCCTGGTCATAAAGAGGTGCCGGACTGTGTTGTTCGCGCAATTTCCATCGCTCTGAATCGAAGGTGGGTCGACATTTACGATGACTTATGCCGGCTAGGACGAACTGAATATAACATGCCAAGTGCGGACGCGGTTTGGGGCAAATATCTGTATCAGATGGGCTTCGAACCTTTTTTATTGCCCGAATCGTGTCCGCAATGCGTGACTGTCAAATTGTTCACAAAGATGTATCCACGAGGCGTTTACATTATTGGAACGGGCAGTCACGCAGTGGCTGTTATCGATGGAGACTATTATGACAGCTGGGATTCCGGAAACGAGATCCCTTCATTTTTCTGGAGAATCGTGGGATAAGAAAGGAGCTATATTATGCCAGGTTATAATCCGTATTATGGACCGACGTATACCGGAATGGGTTATCAGCAACCGGCTATTGGCCAGGCCTCTTTTACTCCATATATTCAGCCCATGCAGCAGAGCTATACGCCAGCTCCTGTTCAGCAGCCTAAAGTTATGGAGTGGGTTGAAGGAGAGATCGGTGCAAAGGCGTTTCAGATGCCTGCGGGATGGCCAGCGAACACGCCAATTCCGCTGTGGGACAGCACGGATACTGTGATCTATCTGAAGAGTGTCAACCAGATGGGTATGCCGAATCCTATGCAGAAGCTGAAATACACGATCGAAGAAACTCAGCAGCAGGCTCTGATGAGCGGGACTTCCGGAAACAGCATGAGCGGTCCGGATATGAGCCAGTTTGTGACTAAGCAGGATCTGGAGCAGCTAAAGCAGGAAATCCGGAGTATGGGGAATGGTGGAAACAATACAAACACCGCAACCAATCAAAATGGAAGTAATTCCTCGCAGAATGGGAACCGGGGTGGGAATCGATGAATCCACTGTTTAACATGCTAATGGGTGGCGGAAATCCAATGCAGCAAAGTATGCCAAATCCCGTCGGACAGTTTTCCAGAGCGCCGATTCAGAAGTTCCAAGCGATTATGCAGGCCATGCAGAATCCTGCACAGTTTGTAAGAAATGCCATACCGGATCTTCCGGTAGAGATCGCAAACGATCCTAACCAGATTCTGCAGTATCTGAAACAAACGCGCGGAATTACAGACCAGCAGATTCAGATGCTTACAGGACAAATGCCACATTTCTGAGGTGATCTATTTGATCCAAAGCAGCGTTGAATCGTTTTCAAAAACGTTTAAGTACGTAACTATATTGGTGCTAATGATTCTTATATTATACAGAATTGGATTAGCAGAAAGTGAGGATACAATGCCAAATATTCCGCAGGTAAAAATAGGGAATAATATATATAATGTTAAAGATGCTGAAGCAAGAAACATGCTTGCTGGCATTTCCCAGATGTCTCGAGTTCCCGACGAAGTTCGAGCCAAGAACATTTTTGAAGGAACCCAGTATGACACATTAACTAGGTACACATATACTGTCACGAAAGAGGAATACAGTGGCATTCATATCACCGGATCGATTCCTTACAAAACGAGCGCTGTATGGCTCAGCCAGGGCGTGATGGATTTCACCGCGGGCAGCCCATATACTATGTATATCGTACCAAAGAGCCACGCGTTCCATAAGGATAATATTGTCTTTTCCATTCACGGCATACAAGCAAGCGGACATAATGTTCAGGTCAACCCGGGAATTGAAAAGCCTTTGGTATTTACTCCAGATCTCAGTGTGACGAATACATTTGTTGAAGCATGGCAGGATAGCCCGGAATATGAAACGGGCATGCCGATCGACGAAACATTCTATATTTATATTGTAGAAGGAGCATATGAAAAAAACGATTTTGATGCACTTAGTGATACTATCGATAAAACAGATATCGTATGGTCTAATTTAACTCAGATGGCTGGTGTTTCAGATGAGGTTCGTTCGAAGAACATTTTTGAAGGAATTCAATATGACAATCTGATAAGATCCACATATACTGTCACGAAAGAGGAATACAGTGGCATTCATATCACCGGATCGATTCCCTATAGAACTTCTTATTTATGGGTTAGTGAAAACGGTTTGATTTTGAAAGCTGGAAAACAGTATACTATGTATATTGAGTCTAAAAATCATACGTTTAAGCAAGACAATTGCGTCATTGCGATCGCTAACGTAACTGATAACGGTAATAACGTTCAGGTAAACCCAGGATTGGAATTGCCCATTGTGTTTTCTCCGGACTCTGATTCTGTTCCTGGTAATACTTATTTAAACATTTGGCAGGACAATCCTAATTATGAATCCGGAATGCCGATCGATGAAACATTCTATATTTACATCGTCGAAGGGGCATATGGGAAAAATGATTTCACGAGCCGGAATACCAACGCACAGGGCATTGACGTTTTGGATTATGCCGAAACACAGGTAACGAGTAATTTGACTGTGGGTCTGCCCATTCTATATCTTTATGGCGATGTTCGTGAAATGACAAAAGATAATTCCGTGGTTCTGTCATGGTTTTATAAGAACAGTAATGGATCTTGTACTGCAAAATGGCAGGGTGCTTCTTCAGTTTCTTACAGCAAAAAGAACTATTCCATCAAATTTGATAATGCTATTGATGTTGGCTGGGGTAGTCAGAAGAAATATGTTCTTAAGGCAAATTATATTGACAGCACAAGTGCATTGAATCTTTGTGCCGCAAAAATATGGTCACAAATCGTAAGTGACAGAGGTTCTCATCCTGCTATCTCGGTAGCTGCAAATAATGGAGCCATGGACGGATTCCCGGTTATTGTAATGCTTAATGGCGAATTCCATGGACTATATACTTTCAATACGCCTAAAGATCCATGGACATTTGGGATGGGCTCTGGTTCGAACGAATATTTGGTTACGGCCGAGCAGCATTATCCTGCGACACAGTTTAAAGCACTGACTGATTTGGAAGGCGTAGATTTCGAACTTGAATATGCTCCAGATGGAGTTGAAGCAAACACGGTTAAGACTTCTATGAATACTATGATTCAGTCAATTATTAATGCTGATGGATCGAACTGGGAAAATTCAGTAAGCACATATATGGACATCGATACTGCGATTGACTATATGATATTCTCGGCGCTTATTGGAAATACAGATGGCGTTGATAAGAATTTCATTTTAAGCAGCTATTCTGGAACAAAATGGTATTTCAACGCTTATGATCTGGACTCCATTTTTGGTAACGCATGGTTTGGCGGGGCGTATGAATCTTCTAAACAGTCTTCTACAAGTTTTGCTGGAATGGCAGCAACTTCTCGGTTGTTCTATCTGATTTATACTTATAGTAAGGATAAACTCATCGCTAGGTATAATGTCCTTAGAAATGGAATTCTTTCGGAAGACAATATTGCTCATGTTTTCTATAATTTCTGTGGCCGGATTCCAGATCCGATTATCAATGCGGATAATGAAAAATGGCCTTTAAAGCCTGGAACGTATACGGAAACATTGTCGAGGATTATTGAGTGGTATAGACTGCGATTGAATTTCATTGATAATGAAGTATCACAGCTGAACAACTAACATTATTAGTAATCTTAACGCTCTCTAATGTTCGCGCGATAGGAGGGCGTTTTGATTTTGTCTCTTATTACCCAAACGACCTAAATAAATACAAAATGGAGGAGAATTTTATGTACAGCGAAAACGGAAACCAGATGGTTATGCCTGTAGCTCCTTACTATGGAAACGGTGGTGGTGGTGAGATGTTTGGCGGAAATGGCGCCTGGTGGATCATCATCCTGCTGCTCTTTGGCTGGGGCAACAATGGATGGGGTAATGGTTTTGGAGGCAATGGCGGCGGATATTCCGAAGTACAGCGCGGTTTCGATCAGAGCGCCGTTATGAATGGTATTAACAATCTGGCCACCGCTCAGTGCAACGGATTTGCTCAGGCTGAGATCGCTGCGAATTCCCGTCAGATGGCGGACATGAACCAAAATTTCCAGTTGCAGAGTGCCTTACAGAATTGCTGTTGTGAAAACAGGCAGGCGACTGCGGATCTGAAATATACGGTTGCTACTGAAGCTGCCGCGACCCGTGCGAACTGCAACGACAACAATCAGCGGATTCTTGACAAGCTTTGCCAGCTTGAACTGGACGGTGTTAAGCAGAACTACGAAGGACAGCTCCGCGCGATGCAGAACCAGCTGGCTGCCGCTCAGAGCGAGAATCAGAGCCTTAAGTTCCTTGCTTCTCAGGGTAATCAGACTGCGCAGATCCTTGCTAACAACGAGGCTCAGACCGCTGCTCTGGAACAGTATTTGGCTCCGGTTCCGAGGCCTGCTTATGTCGTGCAGAATCCGAACTGCTGCGCTCAGAATTTCGGGTTTGGCGGCTGCGGCGGATACGCGGCGTAATCATATTCTAATCATTTAGGGACCTGTCGGGTGATTGGTCCCTTTTTCGTTATTTAACGATTTTGATGGAGGTTATGTCTTATGGCTGAATATGTCTACAACGAGATCCAGCTCGTGCAGCCTGGTGCTGCGGCCATTCTGAATGATGGGATTCCGTGTAATCGCAGGTTGGTATTGCATCGGCCCGGGAGCGGGATTCTTACGCTGACTGGAAAGGTTAACAATCCCTGCTGTCCATTCGCCAGATATCGAGTAAGCTTCGATGGTAATATTGCTGTTCCGACTGATGGAACGGTTGGTGAAATTCAGCTGGCTCTGGCGTTGGATGGGGAGATCATTCCGACCAGTATCGCGGCTGTGACGCCTGCTGCTGTCGAAAATTATTTCAACGTCAGCGGATTTGCGATCATCGATGTTCCGAGCTGCTGCTGTTATACCTGCAGTGTAAGGAATGCCAGCGAATCGGACACGCCGGCTACTGTTCCGGCACCCGCTATCAACGTTCGGAATCTGAATGTTGAAGTAACCAGGCTTGCATAAGGAGGATAAATCAAAATGGAAAAGTTTGAAGCTTTGGAAAAGGCCATGTGCAAGGAGCTGGAGACGCTCGAAAAGAAAATGAACGGTTCTGCAGAAATGTCCATTCAGGATCTGGACAAGATTGACAAGCTGGTGCATGCGATGAAGAGTCTAGTGACTTATAAAGCCATGAAAGAAGCCGAGGAAGACTACGGCGAAGAAGACGGCATGTCCGGAAGACGCGGCCGTGGAATGAACGGACGTTACGTCAGCCGTGACGGAGGGAGCAGCTATGCCGATGGGTATTCTCAGGGATATTCTGAAGCAATGAATCAGATGGTCGGTAACAGCGGACACTATCCAATGATGTATCCGCCGAAGTATCCGAGGTACTAATCGCTGATAATTTGGCGTGTTCTCGGGTATACGCCAGGATAACGGTATACCCGAGCACGCTTTAATTATTAAAAGAAGGGAGCACCCCGATTATGCTTAACGAAACTATTGTTAAATTTGACAAAAATCGAGAGAAAGTCACTAGTGCTCTGTATCAGTATGATTATGGGCAAGTGCTTATTATAGAGGGTTTGGAACTTCCTCAGGCGTACGAAGTACATTTTTGTAATGAAGGGGATTCTACCACTGTAGTGGCTATTGGTAACTCGGAAGGCGTATCGATTCCGGATATGCTTCTCACTACAGGAAAAACCATTCGTGCGTATATTTTTCTGCACGAAAATGCTACGGACGGTGAAACAGAATATCAGATCCGCATTCCTGTTATACAAAGACCTGAACCAACTGATATTGAGCCGACACCTGAAGAACAGTCTACGATTGATCAGCTCGTTACCGCGATGAATGACGCGGTAGAACAGACGGGGCAAGATGTCGAAGCTACCAATCAGGCCAAAGAAGAAGCCGTAACCGCAAAAGAACATGCAGAATCTGCACAGCAAGCTGCAGAAAGTGCACAAGAAAAAGCTGAGACCGCTCAAAGAAAAGCAGAAACAGCTCAAGAAAACGCCGAAACGGCCCAAAGAGGCGCAGTAGAGGCCAAGGATGATGCTGTGACAGCAGCTCAGAATGTTGATGAAAGTAAAAGACTGGCAGCCCAAAGCAAAGAGGATGCAGAACGGGCAGCCAAACAGGCAAAGGATGCTGTTGAAAGCTACGACGCAATGACAGCAGAAGCAGAAACGCTTGAGGCCGCATCACAGGCCACGGCAAGCATCGATCACAGCGGGGATCATCCGGTGATGAAGGTCGGGATTCCGGCTGGTAAGACCGGGCCTCAAGGGCCTCAAGGAATTCAGGGTGAGCGTGGGCCACAGGGAATTCAGGGAGAACAGGGGCCACAGGGTGAGCGGGGCATTCAAGGCCTTAAAGGAGACAAAGGCGAGACTGGGCCTCAAGGGCCTCAGGGCGAGAAAGGAATCCAAGGAGAACAGGGGCCACAGGGCATCCAAGGAGAGGTCGGGCCGAAGGGCGATAAGGGTGATAAGGGCGACAAAGGCGATGCTTTCACCTATGCCGATTTTACAGAAGAGCAAAAAGCGGAGCTGGTGCAGGGGCCGATCTTGTCTGCGCGGACTGACGCCGTTAATGCGGTTCAGGAAGAGGGAACAAGACAAAAACAGGCGGTCAACACCAAAGGTCAGGAAGTGCTTGATTCCATTCCCGATGACTACTCTGCTTTAACGGAAGAGGTTTCTGATTTAAACCGCGCAATAACTCCCGATGATGAGGCAACAACGCAATTATCATTTTACAAAGCAACGGAATACAGCTCGGAAAAACTAATAGATAATGCAAAGAACACAGGGACTCAAACGAATCCCGTTGTACTAAGTGCCGGGGATTTTGTAAAACTAACAGTAACAACAACCGGGGACAGGCTAACCATGCGGCTTAAAAATGGTGATGACGTTGTTTACACCATTATAGAAGATTCAAATCATCAAGCTACCGAAAATGAAGTTTTCACATTCGTCTGCCCGGCAAACGCTACAGCTTTATTGACATATTCATTGGCCGCAAGATATGTCACACTTGAAACTTTATCCGTAAAAGATGGAGAGATTGTAGACAAAGATGGTAATGTTCTTCCTGTTAGTGTTAATTTGTATGCTTCCAAGAGTGTAGAGACTGCAATACTACTCAAAGATCGGGAAACTGTATACGATACACTTCTCAGTAAAACGAATGTGATCGGTGGAACACAAGATTTCCCTTGTAATATTGCGGCGGGTACAAAACTCAAATTTACAGTTACAACACTTAGAGAAGGTCTTGTAATTAGGTTGGTCAGCAATAATCAAGTGGTTGATACTGTTATAAATGAAGATTCACAGGTTGCAACGTCCGGAAAGGTTATTGAATACACATCCACGTTCAATTGTGACACGGTTCGACTGTGGACAAAGGGCAAATTTGATCTTTCCTTACAAGTTGTCAATCGTATTACTGGAAAGATGAAATCATTATCCGGTGAGAGTGTTGGAATTGATATAGAACAAATCACAGGCATAAAAAATTTGTATGATTATCAGTTGTTGGCGAATGTAATGGTTCCGAATAATGGAAAATTGATAAAAGGACTATTCATCGACTGTGCGCGCAAGTATTTTACACCCGAAAACCTTGAAGCTATTATGGACATGATGGGGGACGCAAATCTGAATGTGTTGTATCTGCATTTTTCAGAAAATGAAGGTTTCAGATTCGGGTTGGACGATATGATTGTCCATGCGAATGGGACAACATACGATCTAAGCACAGCACTTGGGAAGGGGATATATGCATACGGAACGCCGGAAGACAACGATAACTATATAACCCAAACCGAAATGGACGCTTTGATTTCATATGCCAACAATCTCGGCATAACAATCATCCCATCTTTCGACATGCCGTCGCACATGGGGGCAATACTGGACAAATTTCCGATGTTTAAATCTGTTGGGTCAACGCATTCTCTAAATATTGGGGACAGCCTTGCCGTAAACTTTGCGTATGCAATCCTTGAAAAATACCTCGATTATTTCAAGAACAAGGGATGCACGATGTGGTGTTTGGGCGCAGACGAGGTGCATGGCTATGACTTCACAGAAAGTGAATCGGACGCCAATGATTTTGTAAACTTTTGCAATAATGCAATAGAACGAATCTTGCTTCGCGGGATGTTGCCGATGATGTTCAATGACAATATCGGGATTGATAACATTGGCGATAGGATTATGCATAATATCGTTGTCCTTTATTGGCAAAGGTCGCATAATATTGAAGCGTTAACCATTGCAAACATGGGATATCGAATGGTTAACATGAATAGTGGTTTCTATTACATATTGGGTGGTTCAAATTCCTTCGATCCGTCAACTATGGATATTTACAGATTCAGCGGGAACGCATCAATTCGCGTTAATGAATCAAAGGGCGGCAATCTGAGTGTTTGGTGCAGTCAAGCAAATAATGAACAGTACGGCAAAAATGATGGCGGAGATTATATTGTCGAAAATATTGAAAGCTACATTTCTGCATTTGGTACTGGAATGAATGGTCAGCGGAAAAAGGTAACCGTAGCGCCAACAGAGGATAAAGTGTTCGCCGCAAATGGGATTGATTTCTTTAATGTTGACATTGGAAATTATTTCACATTGGGCGATATGATCGGTGCATCAATTTCGGGGAAAGACAACCTGATGTATGTTGGCTATTCAAATAACACTTGTAAAACCGAACCGATAAAATCCCAGATTTATGGTGGAACGATTCGGGTATGGTTTGTAAATAAAAGCAATGAAAGCGTATCTGTTTCGACAAATAATAGCATAACGATTGAATTCATGTGATTTAAGGTTCACTTTAACTCACCAACGGAGGCGGTCACAACGGACATTGTATTGTGGTTTTTCCTCCTAATGTTTGTAATAACGATCCTTAGTGTCATTCTAATCAAACCATAAATAACAAACTAATAATCGGCTTTGTGATGATTCATCGCAAGGCTGTTTTATTACACCGGAAGCATAACGAGAGTAGTCCTTTTTACTATACTGTGATAAAAAATAACTTCTGTTTGTGTTAAGAACGTGGGGATGCGTGCAACACGGTATAATAAATCGGCGGGATTGCTTTGCCTCATTCGCTGGTGGGGACGAAGAGGACGGTTACCAGAAAAAAGGAGCTTGAAAACTTGGAAAAGGAACAATATACTAAGGATGAGGTCTTCGGAATCCTTGCGCACCTTGTCAACGGAATAGGGCTTTGCTTAAAAGGAGATATTATGCCAGAACGGTATAAGCAGCAAGTAGAGCTAGATGGTGAAAGCCGCTGGGTGACAGGTAAGACAATTAAAGATCTGTTGGATTCATATTTGTCGATGTGCATTGAAACTGGAAAAGTCGTTCCTGGTTTTGTGATGGAAGCTAAAGAAAAAGAGTCGGAATGTCCAACTCTAGGCGAATATTTAGATGCTTTTGTCAAGCTTTATAAGAATAAGCAGCAAACTTTAACAAAGGAAAATCGCAAACAGTTCATAAAGTTTCACATTGTACCTAAATTCGGAAATACATCTCTCGATAAAATAACCACAAGCAGCATTCAAGTATGGTTTAACGAATTGGAAGAGGCTGGATATTCTCACGAAACGCTGTTGAAAATCAAAAACATAATGAGTCCGGCATTAGATGCAGCTGTTGAGGACGGGTATATCATAAAAAATCCTATGAAGAGCACCCGTTTAGTTATTGGTGGAAGACCGACGGAGCATCACAAGGCAATTCCTCACGACCGAATGGAACTTATTAAAGAAAAGATATCAACGATAGATGATGACCGGACCAAATTCATGATCACACTTCTTTGTTACACAGGAATGCGCATGGAAGAGGTTCTAGGACTTCGCTGGGAGGACATTGACTATGAAGAAAACTGGATTCATATTCAGCGAGCCGTCGTGCATCCTGGGCGCAATCAGGCTGAAATAAAGCCACCCAAGAGTAAAACCAGTGATCGCAGAATACCGTTGCCAGATGCTGTTAAGAGATATTTAGTTCCAAGGAGCAAAAAAGGGTTTATTATTTCGGCTAGAAAAGATCCTACCAATGAAACTCCAATGAATTATACAGAAGCCAGAAATACTTTTAGAAAAATTCAAAATGTTTGTGGAATTCAGGAATATACAGCTCATGATTTTAGAGACACGTGTGCAACGGAGTGGAGAGAATCTGGTATCCCGATGGACGTAATTGCGCATTTGCTAGGTCACTCCAAAAGCGACATAACAGAGAACAGATACGTAAAGTATAGAGACGAATTGTATCAAGGGGTTAGAGCTGTTATGAATGATCCAAAACCGACGAAATGATGGACAAACGTCAAGAGATGAGGTCTTTCACAAAACTGAAAAAGGCAAAAGAAAAACCCCAGGGCCCATTGATACAACGTGCCTCGGAGTCATGGAGCTGATGGCCGGATTCGAACCGGCGACCTCATCCTTACCAAGGAATCCAAAGCCTTAAAAATCAACAAAGTGAGGCCCTATTTCGCCGACATTAAGGAAGAGGTTGTTATAACTAATGGTTGAAACTGACAAGTCCTACAACGCCCGATTTTTTTTTCGCAACATCGCCAACTCCTATAATGAAGAGGAAACTATATTACACCCTCTTCAAAGAAAGGAGTAAAAAAATGGATAAGCTGATTTTTGAAAGAGATCATTGGACGCAAGGTGAAATATGGACTCATTTAACCAGAGTACATGGCTGGGTGCATTTCAGGGCACCACAACAGAATGAGAAACATGGAAAAGTACATATTGTTGTATATAATATGTATCGGGCCAAAGTCTTCGACTGGTGTGGGCATTGTATGCCCCCGGCGGTACGGGAGGAATGGGACCATATCGAAGAATGGATTGATGAAATGGAGCGGTAATAAATAACTGCTCCTTTCTTTTTTTCGCAACAGAAACAATCACTAAAGTAGAAAGGAGGTGTAAGTATGTCAAATAAAAAATGGTATTATGCACTTCGTAGTGCTGAAGGTAGAGCCTTATTTTTCGTAGAGTTGACTAATGAAGAAGCTGATATTATCAGAAAGTTTTTATCTGAACAAGATAACGGTCCGGATGACGGCTATAGTGGTAATATAGAACTTAGCCAAGAGAGTTTTAATTCAAAGGATGAAGCTGAAGCATATACGATGAAAAATTACGATTATATTTGGGCATACGACAAAAACCATTATGGGTCCTGAACAAGGGCCCTTTCTTTTTTTCGCAACAGAAACAAGTCCAATAATGAAGATCCGGTGAATTGTATGAAAGGAGCTGGTCAACATTTGAGTTTGCTAAAAAAATGGACTAATGTAGTGTTGTTAGAGAGTTTCAAAGAGGCAGCATTAGTGGGTCGAGCGGAAGATCTCGGAGGCGTAAATATGAATATGTCTGAAGATATCTTTCCTTTGAACATGGAGATGCCAGAAAGGAGGACATTAATAGGGGCACTACATAAGTCCCTTGAATACAGCCGAATGGGGCTGTTTAATATAATTATTAAAAATAGATAGGAGGATCTTCAAGAATTGGAGCTGTGCAAAACGCATGGCTCCTTTCTTTCGTTTCGCAAACAAAACAAGCCTTTAAATAGGAGGTGATCGTGATGACGATCGAAAGCGCGCATGAAATACTTCATGAAATTTCGGACATGTTGACCCAAACAGCCGAAAATGCAAAGCAGCAATATGACTTATCTGAAGAAGGTTCTATGGATAGAATCTGCTATAAGTTAATAAATAATGCAGCTTGCAAAGCGGCCAGAGCAATACTGAATGAAGAACTGGAGTTTAATACTGAAATGATGATGGCGTGTTTTAAAGTGATTCACGATAAAGCTAACGAAGAAGAGTCCTAACCAAGGGCTCTCTTCTTTTTTCACAAACAATACAAGTCCTTAAATAAGGAGGTGTATTAGAATGTATTTAATGATTGCTGTCTGGTATGTAATGATGGGAATACTATATGCCATATTACATGTAGAAACATTAGGTGTGACAATAGTGAAATATGGTTATTATACTAGGGATTCACAAATACTGCTCACATTAATATTTATACTATTATGGCCGCGATGGGCCTATAACTATATGCTAGGCTTTATAGAAGCATTCAAACAATCCAAGAAGAAAGAGTCCTAACCCGGGGCTCTTCTTTTATATTTTTACAAAAAAGGAGCGAGGAAATCTATGGCAGATCAAACAGTTAAGGCAGATCAGGGAAAAGCAAGGTTAACGTTGGTACCAAGAAAGATTCTATTCGACATTGCTCGGATACGAGAGTATGGAAACAATAAATACCCTGACGGTGGTCCGGACAACTGGAAACAGGTAGAAAAATGGCGATATCAGGATGCAATGTTTCGACACATGTGCGCATATCTGGACGACCCTGATGGTGTGGATGAAGAAAGCGGACTGCCGCATTTGTGGCATTTGGCCTGTAATGTAGCATTTTTGTGTGAAATGGAGGGGTGGAAATGATTGACAGGGAGAAGGTTATTGAAATCCTTAATAACGCAAAAACGATTATTGAGAAATGGGTTCCAATGTTTGAGCAATACAACACTCCTGCCGGGATTGACGATGCCATTGCTTTGCTGGAAGAACATGAAGCCGTACCAGTTGTACAACGCGAAGTGATGCATATGCTTTTCTGGTGTTGCGGTTCGTGCGGCGTGGCGATAACAGAAGGGGATAAATTCTGCAGGATGTGCGGGAAAAAGGTGAAGTGGAAAGGCTATGAAATAGATGGGGTGGAATAATGAAAAAACGGGTGACCATCGTCATGGAAGTTGAATCGGATGACGAAATAAACATGAGCGATGATTTTATAAGGAGTGATTTAGAGCAAGAAATCAACTATGCGTCAAATTTTTACGATATTATTGATTTTAAAACGGAAATCGTTGTTTACAAGAAAGAGCAGGAAGAGCTTCTGTCGCGTTTAGAACACGTCAAAGAGCTTGAACAAACTCCAGAACGGCTGAAAAAGAAAATCGCTGAGGATATTGCTAGACGATTGATGGAGGGTATGAAATCGTGTTGAAAGTAGAAAACGCAATTACTTATGGATGGGAAGCAGCAATCAGAGGAATGCGGAATCCAATGAATAGTTGGGATAGGAGCGATTCCATATTCGATCAATATTTAAAGGTTCATATTGGACAAAAGGATCTCGAACTGATGAAAAAACTCATCAAAGGCGGAGACGTTCACGCTAAGTTTATGCGGATGATTACTGTGACGATGGATATTACGGCGCCTCTTTATTGGTGGAAAGAATTTGACACTTATAAAGTCGGAACTGTGGCTAACAGCTGCAGCACGATGCACAAGATTCATTCTAAAGAGTTTACGATGGATGATTTCAGTACGGAGCATATCATTAAAGTAACCGATACAAATGACGATGAATGGGACGGTGCGTTTACAAAAGAAGAATGTGAAGCACTAAAAGATAAATATTGCTGTATTGATGACTGGGATATAGCCGGAGCATGTAATATTTATCCAGATGAAATACTCCAACTAATAATTAAAATGCTGAACCGAGCCAGAGAATTATATATAAAAACCAAGGACAAAAAGTATTGGTGGCAGATGATTCAGCTGCTGCCTTCTTCCTATAATCAAAAGCGGACGGTCCAGGCAAATTATCAAGTTCTAAGAAACATGTACTATTGGCGCAAAGATCATAAGCTAGACGAATGGCATGCATTATGTGACTCGTTTAAAGAGCTTCCATATGGGAACGAATTGATTTGCGATTTAATGGAGGAGCAGTCATGAACAAACTGGATCAAACAGACAAGTTGACCACACTTATTAAAACATTTGAGAAGCTTGACGCAGAGGTTGAAGTACTAATGAAGGCAGCCGAAGAAGGGAGGGTTTGTGTGGAAGATGAACCAGTAGTTTCCGGAGATGGATTAATTATGGTTATCAATATGAATAACGTTAACAATTAAATTAAGCTCAAAACTAAGGAGGAACATCATGATCGACAAAGAACAATTATTGAACAAAATAGTAGGAATGTTCAGATCTTATTCAAACGGAGATTATTTCCTTAACTACGACTCGTCTGATGTAATATGCGGACCAAACGACCGCGCAATGTTTGGATTCGATACAAATTTTCCAATCGAATGGCTTGTTGAAGATTTCGGATTTACAAAAGAAGAAGCTCGGGCATTTGTTGATATGGTTCATTTAAAAGACAAAGGGGATAACTTAAAATGAAAAAGATCATTGCAATCGTTTTGATATTAATCATATCAATAATTATGACCGGATGTTGTACAAGAGCGACGACGGATGAAAATAAAGAAAGCTTAGTACACGCATTCGTTTTAGTCGGGTATAATGTGTATAGCTTTGATGTAGAGAAATATGTAAGGATTTCCAGTGGCTGGATTGTTATTACAGCAACTGATGGACGTATATTTCATACAAATGAACGGAACGTAGTACTTATTGAGGAGGCAGCAAAATGAAGATATTACTCAACCGTACATCCGATTGGAAGTACCAAGAAATAAAAAAATACGATGGTTTGGAAACATGTGTCGATGAAATTCTGTCGAATTCTGAGCTATTTCCAAATCGCTATCCTGCAGTAGTGGTATCAAAATGTGATCCAAAAGATTTTCCTGATATTAAATATGCCGTTGAAATATACGACGACTATCGAGAATAAAGATTTCACAACGGAAACAACCTTTATAGTAGGGAGGACATAAGGTGTCTTTCCATATTTTAGAAAGGAGCTTTGTTAAAATGGCAAGGGATGAAGATCTGGATTACGAAGAGGAAGAGGAAGAAGAGGAGGACGAAAGCTATAGTATTAGAAAAGCAAAGAAAGACATCCTCAAAGCGATGAGCAAATTAGATCCCACTTCAGATGATTACATGATTTTAAGTGCCAGATTAACAGAAATAACCGAATGCGATAAAAATGAAAAGGGCTGGATCGTGCCAGCTTTTATTCAGGGAGGCATCGGTCTTCTGCAGACTGGACTGAGTTATTTTATGTCTAATAGAAGTGTGAAAAATGTGCTCGATTATGAGGATCGTGGCAATATCTTGAATACGAAGGCAACGCAGTTTCTCAGGAAACCTCGTGAGTAAAGATCCAGGAGTCGTGCTATATGCATGGCTCCTTATCTTTTTCGCAACATGAACACCTCCTATAGTAGAGATGGAGACATCTACTACACAATATTTAGGAGGACTTGGAAATGTCTATGGTATTGAAAGTGATGGCTATTGTGATGGCGGTTATTATTGCTATTGGAATTCTTGGAACTATAATAGGCGTTGGAACGAATCTGGTTCGTTATATGGTTAATCAGAACTTTAGTTTCGGCAATGCTTTTTACTGGTCTTGGAATGAATTTACCAATTGGCTAGCAACAGTCAATCCATTCAAAGCAGCTACTGCAGAAATGTACATTCCTATGGCGAACCAAAACATTAACGTAGTACCGTGTATCGATCTATGAGGATTGGGCGAAAAGCCCTCTCCTTTTATTTTTTTAGAAAGGAGCAAATGAATGACCCATGATAATGAATTAAAGCAGGCAAGAAATCTAATTCGTTGGATCTTTAGAAAAATGGATAACGAGTTTGATATTCGGTTCCGAGAAAAATCTAGATTCTTTTTCACGTTAATGAATAAATGCAAAGATGTCGGTGCAGTGCAAGAGGATCATGATCGTTTTATTCTCACCGTTAAAGAACAAATAGATGGTATTACTGGTCGCCCGAGACATAAAGGGCCTTTACTATATTAAAAATCACAACTAAAACAAATACTAAAATAAGAAAGGAGGTAATCAAGAATTGATTATCGGGAGAGATAAAGAAACGGTACGACAGTTACAAAATGATGTTTTTCTTGCTGATGAACTGATCAAAAGAATACGAGATGATATGGAATTAATCGCGGAACAATTAAAAAAAGATAATATTGATACTACGTCAATTCCATATTATCTAATATGGTATGACATCGGTAGATGCAAAGGTTATTTACAGTCTATACAAGAAAAACGTTAAACGGGGCTTCGGCCCTTTCTTTTTTCGCAACGAAAACACGTCCTATAGTGAGGACCTGGGAGTAGAAACCCGTCGGAGGGCCGGACGTTGATGAGGCGGAAAAAGTAACTTAATTTGTTATTCCGGTTTTACTAACCGACATAATCGTCTAATGGTAGGACGCCATTCGTACGAGTATTGCGAAAGGAAGCGCAGGTTCGAAGCCTGCAAGGGCCTTATATTTTTAACTTAATCGTAAATAAATCAACGATTAATATAAGGAGGTGCTTAAAATGAAGCTGTTAAAATTGTGTTTCATGAATTATGTTGCTTGGAGGAATCGGATACGGATTTCGCGTGAGTTTTTAGATCCATATCTGAGACAGTGTGGTCTTAGTGAATGGACTATCAGGAAAGAACGATGGAACTATATTTGGAATTATCCAAGATGGGAAAAACAATATTACAGCGAGGGCTAAGAAGCCCTTCTTTTTCGCAATAGAAACAAGGGTAAAGATGAAGAGGCGGATTGCTTCTATCTTAATAATCTTTTAGGAGGTATCTATGGGTATTTTGGGAAATGTTATTTTGGTACTTGTGATTGGGTTCACCGTAACGATCGCGGCATGTGCGATTATTCAGAAGATTTGTGATGAACGTCGGAAGAGTAGTGAACGTGCTGGACAGCTTATTGGTGACGCATTTAATGAATTATACAAAATGATACTGGTAACCTATGATGAACTCAACAAAAGAGAGGAGGAAAAAGCAAAAAAAAGCTTATTCACATATCGAAAAATCGATGAAGAAAAAACGGAATGATGGCAATGAGGAGCTGAGGAAACTTGGCTCCTTTGCTTTTATCAATTAAAGAAAGGATTGATCAAATGAAATTATACGTTGTTCTTCGTGATGAAGGTATTCGAAGTGATGGATACTATTATGAATCGGATACAACAGTTTTAGGTGTATTTAACAATCATAAAAAAGCATCAGAAGCATTAGTGGCTGCTGCTGATAATTTTCATCCGAACGAAAAACCAGTGCTTGGTTCATATAATATAGACACTTTAGAAACAACAAGGCGAGAATATGAGTTAAACTCGGAATTAAATGATATATTTTGGATCGAAGAAACGGAATTGAATCAATCTGAGTTTATAAACGATGGAGGCGCAACAACATGAGTGACAAACTGCATCCGGTAGCACAACTACACACACTAGAAGAGCCCAATGCGCAAATGCTGAAAATGCTATGCGAAAGATTAAGAAAGGAGGGCGCTCCCGATCAACAGCCGGTTATTGTACAACTAAGCTTGTTGGAGGAACTTCTGAAAGATGTGTAAAGGGACCTGTAAATTAGCAATAAAATTTGAAAACCGAGCTGAGTATCTCAAATGGAAACGGTATGTTGGCGGCGGTTCTGCCTGGGAATTCGAGATCTCTTATCCGGCTATTATGTATACAAATTTCGAATTTCACGACAGCGAAGACGTCGAGATATTGTGTAAAAGGATTGTACAGCTGCTAGAAATGGGGTTTAACGTTCATAGTGCAAACTGGAGTCTTGATGAGAAGGAGTGATCGACAATGGATAATATCAAATTTTCGCAAAGGATCATTGACTTATTTGAAGAGTTTAAAGAGAAATTTGGGTTCGAATATGATGATGAAAGAAGCGCTCCTTATTATAACAATTATGTAATAATGGGATATGTGGTTTTTAAAAGACACGTTGAACAAGATGAATGCATGCATACAGTAATCCTCGAAAATCTTACGAATGAGAAGAAAGATCCTGATTTTGATCCAAAACTTGACATTGGCGATTGGCTGATATTTTCATCCATAAAAGATGACAACGACGATCCAGATAATGAGAATGAGCTTCAGTATCCGTTAACGCTTTCGGAGTATAAGTTTATTGAAAGGATTATTCAAGCGTTAGAAGCAGAATTCGCAACAGAAACAACACCTTAAATAGGACTGAGAGTCCGCAATAAAATTTGAGGAGGTTGTTTTATGAACTGGAGACTGATCACGTGGTTTGCAGGAGTGATGCTTACACTTGGTGGATTGAAATTTGTATGGGTGTTTTTAAAGACACTTTTGTCAAAGGAGACCATGGAGGATTGCATAGATTCTCTTAAAGACTCTGTATCAGGAGCCGCTGGTAAATTGAGCAATAAGATCAAAATGAAAGCGGAAAGGAGGCGCGAAAAGAAAGAACAAAATAGGCCGGTAATTACGATCCGGTAAGACTAAGGGAGCTGAGGAAACTTGGCTTCCGATCTTTGCGTTAGGAGGACATGCCAGTATGACTGTGCGGGAACTGATCGAAATACTGTCCAAGATGCCACAAGATGCTGTAATAAAAGTGAAACACGATTTAGTTGGCGACGAACACTTTGTCGAAAAAGTAGAACTTAAAAACGACTTTGTATGGATTAAAGAAATATATTAAAAGGAGCAAATAAAAATGATTGTTAGTTATGACATCGACGATTTGTGCTTAATGACGCTGTTATCCGAAGCCGATCGTTATGAACTTATTGATCGCGAATGGTATCAACAAAACTTAAAAAACTCTTTGAAGGCTATTGGTTTTACCCATTTCAGCAAATCTATTTTGGACAAAGAATATAATTCTGAAAAAGAAATTCTTATGATAGGTGATTATATCGAACGAGCCGCGGATCGTTTAAACCGTGATCGTCCAAAGGATGAAACCTATTACAGTAGCACGCGCGCATTCAATGCTTATGTCAGATGGATCAAGAACCATTATGAGAAACCACGATACACTGATATTCTCAAAAACATGACGGACAAAGAATTACTTGAAATCAAAAACGCCGGAAAGCGTACGCAGATGGTTTTGCGTATGGCCCGTGGTTTGATTATTTCAGAAAGAACGGAGGAATGCATAAATGATGCCGGTACCGAAGAAACCAAAGAAGGTTGACAATTACAAATTTGCTGTTGGACTTGGGATGAATTGGGCGGATCTGGATAAAGGTGTTATGTACCATATTCAGGAGTACAAAGAGGCAATTGACCACGGTGAGAAGCCGAAAGGGATTAAGATGACTTCCCTATCCGATGGCAAAG
>Ga0326514_10000620_pt1 | contig 23931 bp, 10 predicted proteins | sample 3_2548_0518_D_FD_203653 | JGI IMG/M metagenome (GOLD analysis project Ga0326514, IMG submission 203653) | Bovine rumen microbial communities from UC Davis, California, United States - 3_2548_0518 | ecosystem: Host-associated > Mammals > Digestive system > Stomach > Rumen | place: USA... | reverse complement strand
TCCTCGGCCTCATCACCTACCTCGACTCCGGCCTTCAGGATAGCACGATGGACTATATTTGCAGGCAACGCGGCATACCAAAAATGCAGATTCGTGACATCACGAAAAAACTTAACCACCTCGGCCTCATTTCGTTAGGCTCGCGTTATTGGAATCCTTTCGGAAATACCTACCCTCAACACTACTTCGCTGTCGCCCTGCGGCTTTTGGAAAGCCATCCCGAATGGGTTAATTATCTCGAAAGCCTTCGCACCCAGCCGTCAGGAATCTACGATTTCCTTTGGCGCATCGCCAAGGCCATCCATACCCAAGACCCAAAAATCATCTCCAACATACGCCTGTTTCCTGATTGGACACGAAGCCCCTTTCCCTATTTGGAGCCGCTTTTCGGCCACAAGGAGTTCCTTCCCGCCTATGCGAGCCTCGATCCACAGCAGATGGAGCAACTGCTTCACGACCGACTTGACAATATGCTCCTCCACGAGGCTTGGGACGAAAAACAATTGGGCGACCTGCAAGACATCATTGAGTATTATGGTTCTCTGGAACCTAAAGCAAAAGACAGTCTTTCAGACCTTTTGACAGCATACCAATTCCTTTTTGAAGGCACAAAACCCGTTTGGAAATCCAAAGAGCCGGGTTATTTGACGCTGTGCATCGATGCCATCCAATCGGTTTATCGCGGCGATTTGGACGCTGCCGGAAAGCAATTTGAAACCTCGCTGAAACTGCGCAACAAGACCGCCGAAAACAAGAACCTATACGAGAATCCCTTGCTCGACTTCTTCCTCATCCTCTTTTATGCCAAGGCCAACACACCCGCTACCCTCAAGAAAGCCAACCAGTTCTTCAACAAGAATGTGACCGGCGGCGCCGACCATTATCCTTGCCGCATCATCATCAGCCAAATCATCAATGCGGAAGACGACAAACGGCTCAAAAGCGATATTGAACACAGTCTTTCATCGTACCGTGCGCTCACCATTTCGAGGCATCTTGCCGCGCTGCTCTCCCAGTATTTCGGCTTGGCCGATGTGGTCAAGCAAGGCCTTTTCAAAACCTCTACCGACCCTAAATGCGCCTTGCTGCGCCACGAGCTTTCTCCTTATTATGAAACCGCTGACCGCCAACAACTTGAGGAACGCTTTGGAGGCAAACCCATCTTGTTTTCAATCCATAGGAAAGAACATTGGGAAAGCGTGATTGAGAATTTAGCCGCGCAAGTCGCCGTTTCCAAAAAGAGCATCGACCAACCCGTCCAAAGCGACAAGCGAATCATCTATATCATAAGCGATTACGAGTCGATTGAGCCGATGGAGCAACGCCGGCTGAAAAGCGGTGCTTGGAGCGTCGGGACGCACTTATCGACAGACAAGTTTATGCGTCAGGAATTGGATAGTATGGACGAAACCGACAAGAAAATTGCCGCCGCCTCGCGCTCCTACAGTTATTATTCCATCTACGGACGCTACGCCATTCCGCAACTCATCGGCTCCGACCGCGTGTTCATCAACAGCACAAAAGGCCGGCAACCCGTGGAAATCGTCGAAGAAAAGCCTTTTATCGCCATCGAGAAAGCGAAAAACGGCTTCGTGGTCAAGACCAATGTGCCCGAAAAAGACGAATTCTACCGCGAAAAAGCAAGTCCGACCATCATCCGTCGCGACAGCAAGACCCACTTCACCGTGTTCAAACTCTCTGATTTCGAGCGGAAAATCATCGAAACGTTAATCAATTTGGGTATGTTTCCCAAACAAGCCGAAACCAAACTGCTCCAATTCATCGAGCAGATTTCCGACAAGGTCGAAATCCACTCCGATTTGTTGGAAGGCGGCTCCACCTTGCAGAAAAAGGAAGGCCTTTCGCGCTTGCTTTTGCGCGTCGTTCCCGACAAAGAGACTTTTTTGACAAGCATCCTCGCCAATCCACTCGAAGGCGGCAAACTCCGCCTAATGCCCGGAATGGGACAGGAAACCGTGTTCGACGAAGCCAACGGCGAGCGTTTCCAAGTGTCGCGCAACCTTGTGGCCGAAAAAGACAACCTTATGGAAATCAAAGGGTTTATGCAAGAGGAATTGCTCACTTCGGTTTCAGTGAACCAAGCCGAAATGGAGCCGGAAAGCCTGCTCGGACTGCTCGAATTCGTGAGCGACCATTCCGACCGTTACGAAATGGAGTGGCCTGAAGGCAAAAAGCTGAACCTGAAGGCAAAGTTGAGCAAAGATTTGGTCAACATCAACCTTGTTTCGAAGGAAAACTGGTTTGAGGTGGAAGGCAACATCACGATTGGAGGCAACAATATGTCGGCCCTCGATTTCCTCAACCTGATTTCGCAGGGCATCTACCACGAGCGTTTCGTCAAGCTGAACGAGACTGACTACATCGCCATCAGCGAGCAGTTGGCCAAATACCTGCGCCGATTGGAAGGCCTTGCCCAGCAAAGCCACGGCAAGGTGCGCATCCCCTTCTATCAGGTGGGAGCCTTGGCCGAAATCGTTCACAACACCGACGGCAGCCTCAAAGCCGACAAGGGTATGGACAGCCTCGTCAAGAAAATCGAGAAAGCCGCCAAGATGAAAATCGCCATCCCCAGCGCATTGCAAGCCGAACTGCGTGACTATCAGCGCGAAGGCTTCAAGTGGATGGTGAGGCTTTCGGAATGGGGCGCGGGTGCCTGCCTCGCCGACGATATGGGCTTGGGCAAGACCGTTCAGACCATCACCTTCTTGCTCCACAAGGCCGCCAAAGGACCTTCGTTGGTGGTTTGTCCGGCCTCCGTTATGCTCAATTGGGCCAACGAATTGAACCGTTTTGCACCCTCATTGGAAGTCAAGATCCTTAACGAATCTTCGGACCGCGACGCCCTTCTCGACAACGCCAAAGCCTACGACGTGGTGCTCACTACTTACGGACTTCTTGTCCGCGAGGAGGAAACCCTCACCAAGCTCCAATGGAACATCGTCTGCTTAGACGAAGCCCACACCATCAAGAACCGAGGCACGAAAATGTCGTCGTCAGCGATGAAACTCAAATCCGAAAGTCGCGTCATCCTCACGGGTACGCCCATCCAGAACTACCTCTCTGAACTTTGGAACTTGTTCCAGTTCCTCAATCCAGGGCTGCTTGGCACCTTCGACAGTTTTATGAACAAATACATCTTGCCCATCGAGCGGGATGGCGTGGAAGAACGCCGCTCGCAACTCAAGCGGATGATTACGCCTTTTATGCTGCGTCGCACCAAGGCCGAAGTCATCGAAGAACTGCCCGAAAAGACCGAAATCACCCACGACATCCAACTGACCGATGCCGAAATCACAGCCTACGAAACCCTTCGCGAAGCCACCGAACAAGCCTTACAATCGGAGGACAAGGTGGATGTGAACATTCTGGCCCAAATCACCAAATTGCGACAAGCCGCCTGCTCTATCGGCCTCATCGAAAAAGGCTGGAAAATGGGTTCGACGAAAATCGCCGCTGCCGTGGATTTGGTGGAAGAAATCGTCAAATCGAAAAACAGCGTGTTGGTTTTCAGCCAGTTCACCTCGTTTCTCGATATGGCCAAAACCCAAATCGAGGCGCGTATCGGCAAGGACAAGATTTTCTATTTGGACGGTTCCACGCCCATCCGCAAGCGCGAGAAGATGGTGGCCGACTTCCAGCACGGCTTGGTGCCCGTGTTCCTCATCAGCCTGAAAGCCGGCGGATTGGGCCTCAACCTGACCAACGCCAACTACGTCATCCACTTGGACCCGTGGTGGAATCCCGCCATCGAGCAGCAAGCCACCGATCGCGCCTACCGTATCGGGCAAAACAAGAACGTTACTGTGTATCACCTGATTTCGCGCCACACCATCGAGGAGAAAATCCTGCGCCTCCACAAAACCAAACGCGATTTGGCCGACTCGCTCCTTTCGGGCAGCAACATCAGCCGCGCAATGACCATTGATGATTTGAAGTTTTTGGTGGGGCAAAACGGGGAATAACCCTGCGCACCTAAAGTCATACATTCCTCTCGATGCAACAACTATGCTGCTTGGAATCCCGATTGTATGAGATTCCCACAAGAAGCAGATTGTCAGTATATTGCAAAATTTTGGCTGGATATTGTTTCCGCTTGATCTGCTCGATGGCTGTGTCAACGGCCTTGTCATACTTCAATTCTATGACGATGGCAGGCGAATCCACGTTCTTTCTTGGAATGAGCACCAAGTCAGCGAAGCCCTTGCCTGTGGCCAATTCGCGGTGGATAATGTAATCGTTTGAGGCATAATAATATGCAATGCTCAACACACAAGCCAACGAATTCTCGTCGTTGTAGCTCAAAATGCTGGTGTTCTCGTCGTGGGCGGCATCCACGCCATGGGCCACAGCCACCTCATCGCCGCGAAGCGTGGCTTGAAGGAGTTGCTCCGAGGCGTTCAATGCGTTCATCACGTGAGTCCAATTGCTGGCTTCCACGGCATTGACCATCTCGCCCGCCACTTCCTTGTTGGGAATGTAGCACTCATTCTTTTGCCAATTATACGAAAGATAGCCCAGATGAATAAGCACGGTGAATACATCGTCTTTGCTACGAATGATTGACATATCGTTCTGGAACTTGGTGGGGTTGACCTTGCAGCGTTCTTCGGCGAGCATACTAATCACGGCATCCTTCAAGCCATCGTAGTTCATTGAGATATAGTGCGCCACGGCATCATAGGCACCTGTTGCGGCCCAAAAACTACGGCAGCGACCCGCATCAACGGCTTGCATCACTGAATTAGGATTGAAGATGGATTGCTCGTCGCCAATCTGGTAGCCGTCGTACCATTTCTCCAATTCATCGAAATCCATGCCGTGCTTCTTGGCCAAAAATTTCACCTCGTCTATGGTGAATCCAAAATAAGAAGCCATTCGTCTTGGCTCCACCATCGAATACTCGATGAAATTGTTCAACGCCGACTCGGTCTTGTATTTCTTGATGGGCAAAATGCCCGTCATATAGACACCTGCAAACACTTGTGGCGAGTTGCTCCCCTTGAACATCCGGCGCAGCCAGTTGACAAAGTCGTCCATGACATGGGTGTCGGGCTTGAACTCGCGGCAGATGGCATCCCACTCGTCGATGATGAAGATGAACGGCTGTTGGGTGGAATCAGTAACGCGAATAAGGTAAGCCATCAAATCGTCATCGTCCATGACGGGAATGTCGGGAAATGCTTTATGGACATCGTCAATCAGCTCTTTTTGCACATGCTGCATAATGCTGTCGTCCTTGAAGCGCGTGGTGAAATTGGTCAGGTCGAGGAAAATGACAGGATACTTGTTCAGATGCTTCTCAAATGACGGGTCATTGGCTATTTCAAGACCGGCGAAAAGCGCCCTGGAATCACACGATTGGTCATAATAGGCATTGAGCATCTTGGCCGCCAACGACTTGCCGAAACGACGGCTACGCGACACACAGCTGAAACGACGCTCTGTAAAAAGCGTGCTGTTGACAATGGCAATCAAACCCGATTTGTCAACATATTCACCGTTTATTACGCTCTGGAATCCTGAATTGCCGATATTGATGTATGTGCCCATGACTTCTTGATTTTGCCGCAAAGGTAGCAATAATTCAACAACCGTCAAAAATGCGACATAAAAATGTCGGGCACGAAGGTCAAAACATCAATTGCAAAAGAGATAAAAATCACTCTGCAAACATCCCGTCAATCAGGTCTTTATAATGTTCGGCGATGGCTTTGCGGCGGATTTTCAGGCTCGGGGTCATCTCACCGTCGTCAATGGTCCACTCGTGGTCGAGCAACTCGAAACGTTTTACTTTCTCGTAGTCGCCGAAGAACTTGTTGTAACTATCGACTTCCTTACGGAAACGGTCGTTAACTGCCTTAACCTTAATCATTTCCGTATTTGTAGTATAAGGAATATGGTTTTCCTCGCACCAAGTCTTCAGATGCTCGAAGTTGGGCACAATCAAGGCGGCAGCAAACTTCTGGTTTTCGCCCACCACCATAATGCTGTTGATGAATGGCGACTCTGTGAACTTGCCTTCAATCAGCGCAGGCGAAATGTACTTGCCCATCGAGTCCTTGAAAATCTCTTTCATACGCCCCGTAATCTTCAGCAAGCCGTCCTCGTCAAACTCGCCGATGTCGCCCGTATGGAAATACCCCTCCTCGTCAATGGCGATTTTGGTTTGTTCCTCGTCCTTGTAGTAGCCTTTCATCACGCTGGAACCTTTCACCAAAATCTCACCCGTTTCCGAATCAATCTTGAAGGTCACGTTTTCGCAAGGCACGCCCACCGTTCCCGCCTTGATGACACCCAAAGCGAGGCTGTTGGTGGCAATCACAGGCGAAGTTTCAGTAAGGCCATAACCTTCGATGATTGGGATGTCCATAGCGGCAAACAAACGCACCAAACGAGGCTGCAAACTGGCACCTCCTGAAATAATAAACTCCAAGCGTCCGCCAAAGGCTTTTCTTACCTCATTGAAAACCAATCTATTAGCCAAATACAATTTGAATCGATAAGCCCGCTGAGGTTTCTTTTCCGTTTCATCATAGCGTTCAGCCAGCTTGAAAGCCCAAAGGAAAATGCGTTTCTTCACGCCTGTCAGTTTATCCCCCTTGCGCATGAAGCCATTATACACCTTCTCGACGATGCGAGGCACCGTTGTGAAATGCTCAGGCTTCACATCGGCGATATCGCGCATAATGGTGCCAAAATTCTCCACATAATAGGTGGAATTGCCGAGATAAAGATGGGTGAATAGCACCGAGCGCTCATAAATATGCGACAAAGGCAAGAAACTCACCACTTTATGCGAACTTGGCACGGGATAATGCGGACCGTAGTGTGCCACGCAACTCATCAAATTATTATGCGTCAGCATCACGCCTTTTGGAGTGCCCAAAGTGCCTGAAGTATAGATAATTGTGGCCACATCTTCAGGGTTGACGGCATCCTTATGGGCTTGCAAGGCAGTTTGGCTTTTCTTGTCGATTTTGACGGAAACCATCAGTCCGCGCAAGGTCATCATTCCTTCCACAGGATTGAAAGCGAACTCTTTAGGCCGCTCGGGCATTTGGTCAAGGATGCTCTTCACCTTCTTATGAATAAGGGAGCCTTCCACGAAAACCACCTTTGGAGCGGCATGGTTGAGGATGTGCTCGTAGTCGGTTTGGCGTGCCGTGGGATAGACGGGAACCAAAATGGCACCAATCTGCTGAACGGCGAAATCCACCATGTTCCATTGCGGGCAGTTGTTGGAAATCAATGCAATACGATCACCTTTGCCCACACCAAGACCTATCAGACCTTGGCTGATGACATCCGTCATTTTCACGAAGTCGCGACCGATGTATTTCTTCCACTCCCCTTCCACTTTGCAGGCAAACATCACCTTCTTCTTGCCGAATTTCTCCACAAATCGCGGCAGCAGGTCGAAAGTGCGAGGCGGGATGTCAGGAAATGCCTGAACCTTTTTTCCTTTGATTGCGTATTTTTCCATAAAACCGAAAATCGGTGCGAAAATAGAGATAATTTCACTCCACCCGTGTTTTTATCCAAACGAGGGGTTATTTTGAAACCAAAATAGGAGATTTTTTCAACGAAATCTAAACGCCTTGCTGCCCATTTTTCCAATAATGACTATTTTTGCGCCTGATTCAATCGCTATGGTGACCATTTTCGACGATATGAGCCAAGTGACCGAAGCCGAGGTGCAGCGGATGCTGCCTTTGGTGGACGGGCAACGACGCATAGAAGCCCTGCGCTACAAACACCTTTTCGGGCAATTCGCCTGCCTGAAGTCGTGGCTGATGCTGCAAGAGCTGCTGAAACCATTGGGCATCAGCAACTTGGACTTCGTTTTCAACGAACATGGAAAGCCGTTCCTAAAGCATCATCCTGACATCCATTTCAACCTCAGCCATTGCAAAAACGGCATCGCCGTTGTCGTCGATTTTGCTCCTGTAGGCATTGATATTGAGAGTTTTAGAAAAGACAATCTCTCCCTTGTGCGCAAGACGATGAACCCCACCGAGGCCGAATGGATTTACGCATCAAGCGAGCCTGTCGAGGTGTTCACGCAATATTGGACCAAGAAGGAAGCTGTAGTGAAACTGCGCGGCACTGGAATCATTGACGACCTGCATCATGTGTTGGACGGCAAAGGCTACCGACTTGAAACACACCTCAATCGCGAAAAACGCTATGCTTGGAGCGTGGCATACCAAAAACAGGAACTGCGAAGCAAAGCCCCGCAGTTCCCAACCTAACCTATAAAAAACTTACTCTTTTCATGCAATGATGCGCGTGCCGCAAGCAGCATCGCCCAACTTGGTAGCCTCAGTGATGATGGCCTCATGACCCGTGGCTTCCACAAACAGCACAGCAGCGCGAATCTTGGGGGCCATGCTGCCTTCGGTGAAGTGACCTTCAGCAAGATACTGCTTGGCTTCGGCCACAGTGATGGTGTCCAAAGCCTTCTCGTTCTCCTTGCGGAAGTTGATGTAGACCTTCGGCACGTCGGTGAGGATGTAGAACTCGTCGGCACCAATCTTGATGGCAGTCATGGCGGAAGCCAAGTCCTTGTCGATGACCGCCTCAACGCCCACATGCACGCCGTCCTTCTTGATGACCGGGATACCGCCGCCACCAACAGTGATAACGATGTTGCCCTCGTTGGCCAAACGCTTCACCAATTCAATATTCTGAATGTCAATCGGTTTTGGCGAGGCAACCACCTTGCGCCAGCCTTTTCCTTTCGGGTCTTCCTTGTAGACGGCACCCGTTTCGGCGGCGTATTTTTCGGCTTGCTCTTTGGTGTAATACGGTCCAACCGGCTTGGTGGGATTCTTGAACATCGGGTCGTCTTTGTCGACGAGCACCTGCGTCACGAAGGTGACCACATTACGGTCGATGTTTTCTTTCACCATCACCTTTTCGAGACCCATCTCAATCATGTAGCCGATTTGGCCTTGGGTTTCGGCGCCACACACGTCCATCGGCATGGCGGGCAGCCCAAACTGCTGCAAACCAGCCTCGTTTTGGAGCAACACATTGCCCACTTGAGGACCGTTGCCGTGGCCGATGACCAAATTATAACCCTGTTTCAGGAACGGCAGCAGCGACTGGCAAGTGTCGGCCACATTCTGCATCTGTTCCTGGCATGTACCTTTCTGACCGCTTCTCAAAAGGGCGTTTCCGCCGAAAGCGATAACAGCCAATTTCTTCATTATTCGTTATTTAAGATTTAGTATTTAAATTAAAAATTTATCTTCTTTGATAGGTCACGGAATAGCCGTCCTGACCGATGACCAACTGCTTCTCGTCGAGCGAGATAATCGTATTGGTGTCGGCGAAACTGCTTTGGACGCTTCCATTGGTCACTCCGTTGAGAATCAGCTTGTCGCCGACCTTTTCCCAAGTCTTGTACTCCCTGAAGCCCGTGTTGATGGACACGACATCGCCGTTTTCGAGCAAAGTGAAGCCCACATCGCCAATAAGACTGCCCTCAGCAGCAGGTTCAACCCAAGTTCCAACGATGGAAGGACGGGAACATGAAGCAAAAAACAGCCCCGTCACACAAGCTAAAGCAATAATTATCAAACGTTTATTCATTTTTTCTATTCTTTTGATTTGGAGCGGCAAAGGTATAAAATTTTTGAATGTTAAATGTGGAATGTTGAATTTTTTGTCGTTTCGTGTCATTGCAACAAAGCGAAGCAACCCAGATATTTGGCTCAATAGCCATTTGTCTGGATTGCTTCGTCGTTCCTCCTCGCAATGACGCGAAGCGCGTCCATTACCTAATCACAATCTTCTGCGTCTTCACATCGTCGCCATTGATGAGGCGCAAGACATACACGCCTTTGGCCATTCCCGTTGTAGGGACACACCGCGTGTGTCCGCCACAAGAAGCCACCACGCGCCCTGTCATATCCACAATTTGCAACGTGGCGCCCACCTCGGCTCCGGTAATGATGATGTTCCCATTGTTGATAAAAGCAAAGGTTTCTGAGCCTGTCGAAGGGCCGTCCGCCTCTTTACCACTGAACACCAAACGGAACCGCGATGCGTAATCCGTAGTTTTGGCCTCAAAGGTATAGTTGGCTGGTCCCTGAGCCTGTCGAAGGGCCAGCAAATCCACATCCGCGCCCGTAAGATTATCAATAAGGTGCAAATAATCCAATTCAACCGCTTCGGGATGGATGGTAAGGGTATATTCTCCGTTCTTGGAAGCCTTGAAATTGAGCGGCATCTCACCTTGCTTGTCCGAGCAGGCAATGGCAAGCTCCTTGCCGCCTTGAGGAATGCTGATGACTGCATTTTCCTTGTTGAAGACAAATTTCTCCAACCTATCCCCCGCGTTGAAACTCACGATGGCCTTGTCGTGCAAGGTCCCTGAGCCTGTCGAAGGGCCGTCTTGCTTACGAGTCGGCGTTTCGACAAGCTCAACGGCCTGACTCAACTCAATTTGCAAACAGCCTTGGTTAGTTGCTGCTTCGGGAGCCTCGGTACTGAAAACAACCGTCTCGCCTTCAGCCTCGGCCATTACCATGACACCCGTACAGGCGGGAATGGCTGTTTCCATTGAAACCGCAACCGGCTCGATGGCAGTGCCTTCCTCGTTCATTGTATAATAACTCTTGTTGGCATAGGCATTGACTGGGAAAGGATTGCCCACCAAATTCCAACCTGCAAAAGTGGCAGTTGCATCGTAAGCAAGGCCCACCTCCTTGGTATCATCCTCATTGAACGCGCCTTTGAAAATGAGATTCACATCCTCGGCATTGGCATAGAGATAACCTTGTCCGTTTTGCAAAACAAAGTCTTCCATATTGGCTTTGTAGTTTCTCCATTCGTCATTTTCGCTTTGGTCGAAACGGTAGAGGTCGTATGCCGTTTCGGTTATCATGCTATCCACCGCTGTTGGAGCTGTGTTTTCCACCAATGGCGAAGCGATGAAGCGGTAGTTGCCCTCGCCTTCGCCGTAGCCCGCAACCGTGGTATAGGCCATGGGGAAGATTCTACTTTCGTAACTACTCCAGTTGGTGGCGGTTTTGTAATCATTTAAGGATTCGTAGGGGACATATATTGGGAAACTTGTGTATAGAAACGCATCACTTCCTATAAAAGGAGGATTCTGGTTATAAATTATAGCTTCAGTTAAACTATAGAAAGCTCCGAAAGCATCATGACCTATCGAAGTCACGGAATTGGGAATGGTCAACCTGCCGTTGAAGCCATAGCAACTTGCAAAAGCAGCATCACCAATTGTAGTCACAGAATTGGGGATGACCAAATCACCTGTTAATCCGCTACAAAATACGAAAGCATAACTGCCAATAGATGTCACGGAGCTGGGGATAGTGAAGGAGCCTGTCAAACCAGTACAGTAATAAAAAGCAAAATCATCTATAATGGTCACAGAATTGGGAATCACTATTGAGGTCAAGCCACTGCAATCTTCAAAAGCCCCTCTACCTATTGTAATCACTGTGTTAGGAATAATTGTATTTTTACAACCAAAAATCAATTCATTGGTATTAGTCTTAATGATAGCATTGCTGTTTTCTCTTGAATCATAAACTGCATTGTCCTCTTCTATTATTACAGCCTCAAAACCAGCACATCTTCGAAATGCGGATTCACCTATTGAGGTCACTGTATTTGGGATGAGTAGGCTACCTGTGAAACCGCTGCAATCACCAAAAGCAAATTCACCAATTTCTGTTACTGAATTTGGGATGGTAAGGTTTCCTGTGAAGCCACTACAATTTTTAAAAGCTCCTTTGCCTATTATAGTTAATGAATCACCTAATACCAAACTTGTAAAGCCACTACAACTTTCAAATGCACCGTTGCTCCAACCTCCTTCAATGATTGTTACGGAATTGGGAATAATCAATTCACCCGTAAAACCATTACAACCTGCAAAAGCTCCCATACCTATAGAAGTCACGGAGTTACCGATGGAAAGACTATCTGTAAAACCACTACAACCACGGAAAGCATAATCGTATATATGTGTCACAGAGTTGGGGATAATCAAACTACCTGTGAGGCCAAAGCAATTTTCGAAAGCCCCATACCATATTGATGTCACAGAATTAGGGATAGTCAAATTTCCCGTCAACGCACTACAACCCGAAAAAGCATAAGAGTTTATCAAAGTCACAGAGCTTGGCAATACTATGGATGTAAGCCCATTGCAATTTTCAAAAGACCGAAATCCGATAGAGGACAAACCAATAAAATATTGCAGTTCATCAAATGAAGTGATACTCGTATTACCTTGGAAATAGTTGTCCAAAGCACTCACATTGGCTGCTTCTACATAGCTCAATTCGCCATCACCATCAGTGTCCCAGTTAGCTACGCAGATGGCTTTCACACTTGGGTCAGCAAAGACAATATTTCCCTCGGGCACAAAATGAGCTACCAAAGTTACATCATCGGACACATAGAAGGAATAATCATTATTAGTTGAGACTATCCTTCCGTTTTGAGTCCAATTGTAAAAAATGTAGCCTTCACTGGCTGTAGCTGTCACAATGCAGATTTGGTTGGCCTCACACATGCCTCCTCCTGTCACCATGCCACCTTCCTCTGGGTTGGCAAGCACTGTCACCATACCTCCACACAAACCAACAAAATCGCTAAAATCTCCCCAAGACTGTGAAGCGTAAACGTCCTCAAAACCGCATGGAACATAAACGGATAAGAAGAAACTATAATACCCGAAAGGACGATAGCCCATCAATGTAGGAGGTGTCTCAGCAAGACTTGTAATAGAAGAAAACCGACATGAACTGAATGCAGAGTCACCTATTGTAGTTACGGAATTTCCGATGATTAAGTTACCCCTAAAACCATTGCAACCATAGAAGGCATAATAACCTATCGTGGTCACGGAATTGGGAATGATCAAGTCACCCGATAAGTTATAACAATTGTAGAATTCATAGTTGCCAATGGAAGACAATCCAATAAAGTATTGCAGTTCTTCAAATGAAGTAATTTGCGCATTCGACTGGAAATAATTGTTCAAACTTGTTACAGATGCCGCTTCCGCATAGCTCAACTCGCCGTCACCGTTGGTGTCCCAATGGGAAATGCAGATGGTTTTCACGTTGGCATCGGCAAAAACAATGTTGCCATCTTGAACGAAATGAGCCACCAAGGTCATATCGCCAGCCACATAAAAGGCGTACTCGGCCTCAACAGATACAACCGTTCCATTAAAAGTCCAATTGCCAAAAGCATAGCCTTCATTGGCTGTTGCCGTCACTGTACAAAGTTGATTAGCCTCAATCTGACCGCCACCTATCACCATGCCGCTTTCTTCTGGGTCGGCCATTACAGTAACTATGCCTCCACAAAACCCTATGAAATCGTTGAAACCGCCCCACGATACCGATGCGTATGCCTCTTCATAACCGCAGGGAACATAAACAGGTTTGTCTGAATAGTAAGAAGAAAAAGCATTATAGCCCAACGATGGAGGTGTTTCGGCAAGACTTGATACAGAAGAAAAGCCATTGCAACCATAAAAAGCGCTATAGTCTATCATGGTCACAGAATTGCCAATGGTCAGGCTGCCCGTGAAACCACTGCAATTATAGAAAGCATTATTGCCTATTGTGGTCACGGAATTGGGGATGGTCAGGCTGCCTGTGAAACCGCTGCAACCATTAAAAGCATAATTGCCTATCGAGGTCACAGAATTGCCGATGGTTAGGCTGCCCGTGAAGCCACTGCAATTATAGAAAGCATATTGGCCTATCGTGGTCACGGAGTTTGGAATAGTTAGTCCCCCCGTAAAACCTCTACAATTGCGAAACATATTCGCAGGAATTCTTTCTACGTTGTCTCCAATGGTAAGTGTGCCACCACAACCATAAAAACTCTGAGCACTATTGGATACATCTGCACAATTTGAGGCATCGTAATGCACTTCCGTAAAGCCGCTGCAACCTTGGAAAGCATAATTGCCTATCGAAGTCACGGAATTGCCGATGGTCAGGCTACCCGTGAAACCGTTGCAATAATAGAAAGCCTGATTGCCTATCGTGGTCACAGAATTAGGAATAGTCAGGCTGCCCGTGAAACCGTTGCAACCATAGAAAGCCTGATTGCCTATCGTGGTCACGGAATTGGGGATGGTCAGGCTGCCCGTCAAGCCGCTGCAATTATAGAAAGCATACCAGCCTATTGTGGTCACGAAATTGGGGATGGTCAGGCTGCCCGTCAAGCCGCTGCAACCATTGAAAGCATTATTGCCTATCGAAGTCACGGAATTGGGGATATACAAAGAACCCGACAAATTGCTACAACCATAAAAAGCAGAGCTACTTATACTTGTCAATCCGATAAAATACTGCAATTCCTCAAATGATGTGATTTCCGTGTTTTCACTATATACCTGGCCAAGGTCAATTACTGCGGCAGCTTCAGCATAACTCAATTCTCCATCTCCATTCGAATCCCAATTGGCCACACAAATGGCTTTCACGTTGGCATCGATGAAATTAATGTTGCCGTTTTGGACGAAGTGAGCCACCAAAGTCATATCGCCCGCCACATAAAAGGTATACTCTGCTTCAGCAGACACGACCAATCCATTAATAGTCCAATTGGCAAAAACATAGCCTTCATTGGCTGTTGCCGTCACTGTACAAAATTGATTAGCCTCAATTTGACCGCCACCTATCACCACGCCACTTTCTTCTGGGTCAGCCAATACAGTAACCATGCCTCCACAAAACCCTATGAAATCGTTGAAACCGCCCCACGATACCGATGCGTATGCTTCTTCATAACCGCAGGGAACATAAACAGGTTTGTCTGAATAGTAAGAAGAAAAAGCATAATAGCCCAACGATGGAGGTGTTTCGGCAAGACTCGTTACGGAATAAAAGCCATTGCAACCATCAAAAGCCCTATTGCCTATCCAGGTCACGGAATTGGGGATAATCAGGTTGCCTGTGAAGCCGCTGCAATAATAGAAAGCTTCAACGCCTATCAAGGTCACGGAATTGGGAAGGGTCAGGCTACCCGTGAAGCCGCTGCAACCACGGAAAGCAGAATTGCCTATCGTGGTCACGGAATTGGGGATGGTCAGGCTACCCGTGAAGCCGCTGCAGTAACTGAAAGCATTCTGGCCTATCGTGGTCACGGAATTGGGAATGGTCAGGCTACCCGTAAAGCCGTTGCAATAATAGAAAGCATAATCGCCTATCGTGGTCACGGAATTGGGAATGGTCAGGCTACCCGTCAAGCCGCTGCAATTATTGAAAGCATACCAGCCTATCCTGGTCACGGTATTGGGGATGGATAGTGATGTTATACATGTAGCACCACAAAAGGTATACGGATTTATCTCTGTTACTGTTTCAGGAATCATTAAATCAGTTACCAATTCATTATCAATAAACAAATTATGTGCATAAACAAGAGGATTTGAGTAATAATCACCAAATTGAATAGTGCACCATTGATTGATATTACCTTCGTAATATACCGCTTCTAAACCGCTGCAACCAGAGAAAGCATACCTACCTATCGTAGTCACGGAATTGCCGATGGTCAGGCTACCCGTCAAGCCGCTGCAACCATAGAAAGCATAATTGCTTATCGTGGTCACGGAATTGGAGATGGTCAAGCTGCCCGTCAAGCCGCTGCAATTCTCGAAAGCAGAACTACCTATCGAAGTTACGGAATTGGGGATGGTCAGGCTGCCCGTGAAACCGCTGCAACCACGGAAAGCCTCATAGCCTATCGTGGTCACGGAATTGGGGATTGTCAGGCTACCTGTAAAACCGCTGCAATTGTAGAAAGCCCTAAAGCCTATCGTGGTCACGGAATTGGGGATGGTCAGGCTGCCCGTCAAGCCGCTGCAATTCTCGAAAGCAGAACTACCTATCGAAGTTACGGAATTGGGAATATACAAAGAACCCGATAAATTGCCACAATTATAAAAAGCATAATTGCTAATCGTTGTCAATCCAGTAAAATACTGCAATTCCTCAAACGAAGTAATAGTTGTATTTCCTCTAAACACTTGACCAAGGTCAGCTACTGCTGCTGCTTCAATATAACTCAACTCACCATCACTATTTGTATCCCAATTGGCAACACAAATACTTTTCACATTGGTATCGGCAAAAACGATGTTGGCGTCTGGAACAAAATGAGCAACCAAAGTCATATCACCTGCCACATAAAAAGAAAAATCTGAAGTGGAAGAAATCCGTGATCCATCTAATTCCCAATAAGAGAAAAAATAACCCTCATATTCAGTTGCCATCACTGTGCATATTTGACCAGTCTCAAATGTCCCTCCTCCTGTTACCATTCCACCCTCTACCGGATTAGCAACCACGGTAACCGTACCTCCACACATTTCATAATAACTTCTGAAGCCGCCCCAAGATAATGATGAATATACTTCCTCAAAACCACATGGGACAAATACAGGTGTATTTAGGTTCCATCCTGCAAAACTGCCTTCTCCCAAGATGGGAGGCGTTTCAGCGAAATTTGTGATGGAATTAAAACCATTGCAATTTTGGAAAGCCCTATTGCCAATAGATGCAACGGAATTGGGGATGGTAAGGCTGCCAGTAAAGCCGCTGCAACCATGGAAAGCATATTCACCTATGGTGGTCACGGAATTGGGAATGGTAAGGCTGCCCGTGAAACCACTGCAATTGTAGAAAGCAGAACCACCTATCGTGGTCACGGAATTGGGGATGGTCAGGCTGCCTGTGAGACCGCTGCAATTCGAGAAAGCATAATCACCTATCGTGACAACGGAATTGGGAATGGTCAGGCTGCCTGTGAAACCGCTGCAACCTGAGAAAGCACCACCGCCTATCGTGGTCACGGAATTGGGAATGGCCAGGCTGCCCGTGAAGCCGCACCAAGAGAAAGCCCCATCACCTATAGTGGTCACGGAATTGGGGATGGTCAGGCTGCCCGTGAAACCACTGCAATCAGAGAAAGCATAATTGCCTATCGTGGTAACGGAATTGGGGATGATCAGGTTGCCCGTGAAACCACTGCAACCATAGAAAGCATTATCACCTATCGTGGTCACGGAATTGGGGATGGTCAGGCTGCCCGTGAAACCACTGCAATCAGAGAAAGCAGAATCTCCTATCGTGGTCACGGAATTGGGGATGGTCAGGCTGCCTGTGAAACCGCTGCAATTCGAGAAAGCACCCTCGCCTATCGTGGTCACGGAATTGGGGATGGTCAGGCTACCTATGAAGCCGCACCAAGAGAAAGCCCAATTGCCTATCGTGGTCACGGAATTGGGAATGGCCAGGCTGCCCGTGAAACCACTGCAATCAGAGAAAGCAGAATCTCCTATCGTGGTCACGGAATTGGGAATGGTCAAGCTGCCCGTCAAGTTGCTGCAATTACAGAAAGCATAATCACCTATCGTGACAACGGAATTGGGAATGGTCAAGCTGCCCGTCAAGTTGCTGCAATTACAGAAAGCATAATCACCTATTGATGTTACAGCATAAGTGTTACCTTCATATTGGACGTTTTCTGGCAAAACAATAGCACCAATAGGTTCGGTAAATCCAGACCAACAATCAAAAAAACTAGCCGGTCCAGGGCAAACCAACGCTACAAAATGGTTTTCAGCATCAGTAATGTTGTAATACAGCGTTTGCCCAGTTTCGCAAACCGCGCTAAAGTCATACGCATACATTTTTCCCAATCCTGCCACACCAAGCAGCAGGGCAATCAAGACGATTCTTTTCGTCCATTTCATTTGTAAAATTCTCTTTTTCATAGTGTTATTTTTTTAGTTATACTTATTTTATGTTTTCTATTGACAAAAATAGCGTGGAATCATTTTCTTGTCTGACTCTCGGGTTACCACGCCCACTTCACTAACAAGTTATTCCACGCCGTGCAACACGGCATTTGTCAACTTGTTCTTGTGAAGTGTCCCCGAAAGGACACAGTGGTAAATGAGAGTCAAGAACAGCACAATTGCTATTTTTTTAATATCTCTATTTCAGTCGGTTGCGCCCAATGCGCTTTGTTCATTCGATAATTGTTTGGTTAGACTTATGTTTTGTTTGTCGGGGGCAAAGATAAGAAGAAAAACGATTGCTTTGGAAAAGAAAACAACAAATCTTTTGTGAATCTTGTGTTTAAACACGAATGACCATAAATGTATCACGAATTTTCCAGGAATTATTTTTGAAAATTGACTTCGTCTAATCTTCGATTTCATGGCCAATTCATGGAAATTCATGTTTGCAACGAAAAATGCACATTCCGCGAACCATCATTTGTGCAAGATTTGTGGCAGATTTGTTTCCAATATGATTGATAAGGAGATAAAAACAGACCCGACAGCTTGACGAATCAGAGGCTGCCGGGAATCAACGTTGCAAAAATAGAAGTTTTTTTCATATCCCGCAACAAATAGAGTAACTTTTTTTCTCGAAACCTATTTTATAAACACATGATTTTAGAACACGCATCGCCCACATGGTCAAGCCCAAACATCAAAGATACTCCATCAATATCCATCCATTGGAAAAGCCGCATCATTCGGGCATACTGGTTAAGAGCATACGAGGTGTCTATGGCCACAGAAGATTGGTTAAAACAGATGGGTTCGTGATGGGCTATGCGATTACGCAATTTGTTTATGTAATCAAGTTCTTGGAATATGTACGAATTGTCATATTGTTGTTGACGAGAAGATAGTGGCTTGTTAGGGAAAATCCGCAAAAGTGTCTGCCCCATCAAAGCATATACAGCATTGGAAAACATGTATTTCCAAACACCAAACTCCATTTCTGAAAGCAATTTCCAATGGGTGTAGGCGTTACCTCGCATCAGTTCATTATATGCTTTTTCAATGATTTTTCGCGTTTTGTCCACTCTATGGTCATAATACAAAGCACCGTTTGGCAAAATGGCATCACGCAGCCAGTCATTGCCGAGATGAAAAGTCATTTGTTTATCAATACGATTGCGTAACGCCACCTCAAAGCAACTGACCATCGTGAACATCTCCTGCGAGAGTTTCAGGTTATAGCGATATAGTGTCATCGCTCGCCGAGTGTCACCGCCACATGCCTGCACATACTTTTGCATCCGCATAGATGAAAATATATCTTCGATTTCTCTGTATTTCATAAAAAACTCTCGAATTTGGGAGATTATCTGCCTGTTGTCGGTGGTTTAGTGTGTTTGTTGGGGACAAAAATAGGAAGAAAAACGGTTGCTTATGAAAAGAAAGCAACAAATCTTTTGTGAATCTTGTTTTTAAACACGAATGACCATAAATGTATCACGAATTTTTCAGATATTATTTTTGAGAATTCATGGCCAATTCATGGAAATTCATGTTAACAACGAACTTCTCCAGCGCTACGCGGCGGATTGACGGCTGGAAGATGACCGACTCTTAGCCCTATGCACCGCTCTTTCAATCTCGCCAAGCCACAAAATCAGCGAGGTGCCGATGATGATGCGCAGCCAATCGCCCAAAGGTAAGGGCACCACACTGAACATTTCACCTCCGAAAGTGATGATGAAAATTTGGCCGAGAGCAATTATTAATATGGTGAGGCCAAAACCGCGCCTTATGTCCTTGTTGAGCAAGCCCTTAAACGCCGAGTCCATAGTATGGTAGGCCTTGGCATTGAAGATGTTCCAAAACTGCATGAAGACAAAGATGGTGAACAGCAGAGAAAGTTCTTTCGGTGTGAAATTGCCGCCCTCATGATGGAAATTAAAATAACTCACAAAGTAATCTCGGAAAGAAAACTCCGTCAACGAGTCGACATGGCAGTGCATGAAATACTGGATGAAGCCAAACAACACAGCCACAAAGAGCAGTCCCACGCCAAAGATGCGCCGCCCCATGTCCTTAGTGATGATAAATGCCATGCGCGAGCGGGGCTTGTCCTTCAAAACGCTGTGGTCGGGAGGCAGCGAAGCCAAAGCCATAGCCGCAAAAGTGTCCATGATAAGGTTAATCCACAGCATCTGGGTCACGGTGAGCGGCGAATCCGTTCCCATCACCGCACCGAGCAAAACGATGAGGCAAGCCGCCACGTTGATGGTCATTTGGAACAGGATAAAACGCTGGATGTTAAGGTATAGCGAGCGTCCCCACATTACGGCGCGGGCAATGCTCTTAAACGAGTTGTCGAGGATGGTGATGTCGCTGGCTTCCTTGGCCACCGAAGTGCCGTCGCCCATCGAGAGGCCGATTTGCGCCCTGTTCAAGGCGGGTGCGTCGTTGGTGCCGTCGCCAGTGACGGCCACCACCTCACCTTGCTCCTGCAACAAGCGCACAAGGCGTTCCTTGTCGGAGGGACGCGCCCGCGACATGATTTTCAAGTCGCCGATGCGTTCCCTCAGCTCATCATCGGTCAAGAGGTTGAATTGTTTTCCCGTAATCATCTGACGTTCAACATCATCTTCTTCTGTCCACAATCCCACCTGCCTACCGATTTCCATAGCCGTTCCTGGTGTGTCGCCCGTCACAATCTTGATGTTGATGCCTGCATTGAGGCAGTCTTGAATGGAGTCGGCCACGTCGTCACGAATCGGGTCGATGATGCCCACAATGCCGAGGAAACAAAGGTCTTCCAACTGCAACTTGCCATTCTCAAACACATGCTCCATCTCTTCTTCGGTAAGATACCGATAGGCGAAGCCCAACGTGCGCATGGCTTTGCCCTGATATTCTTGAAGTTTGTCCTCCACTTCCTTTTTCACCCAATGGATACCAGCCTCACTGTCAGCCATTTTTGCCGTGACGCAACGTTTCATGATGATTTCCGGAGCGCCTTTCACAAACAACAGATACTCTCCCGAAAATGGAGTCTTCACCACCGTAGCCATATACTTGTACTTGGTCGTGAAAGGCAACTGCTTGACAATCTTAGTGTTATCGCGGATTCTAACGAAGTCAACGCTATGGTCGAAAAGCCAAAGCAATAAAGCACCTTCGGTCGGATTGCCGACCACTTTCACCTTTTGCTTGTCGCTGTAGTCCAAAAAAGCGGTGGAATTGATGGCAATGCCTTCCTTGATCAGCTTGCCCACTTCCGAATTGTCCAACAGGCCATTGCGCAAACCGAAAAAGTAACTGTCGCCCAAGCTCATGCGGTTTTTGGTCAAGGTGCCGGTTTTGTCGGAACAAATCACCGTGGCGGCACCCATCGTTTCGCAAGCGTGCATTTTCCTAACCAAGTTGTTGGTTTCCAGCATCCTTTTCATGCTCAACGCCAAACTCAGCGTAACGCTCATCGGCAAGCCTTCAGGCACGGCCACCACAATCAGCGTGACCGCAATCATCAGAGTATTAAGCGTATAGCGGGCGAAATTCATCCAATCGAAAGAGCCATCGTCGGCATAAACGAAATACATCACCATGCGCAAAACCCCAATCAAGCCCGCGATGACATAACTGGCAATCGTGATGCCGTTTCCCAATCGGTCAAGTTGTTCATTCAGAGGCGTTTTCACCTTATTGTCGATTTGCGCCCCCTGAAACACCTTGCCCCATTCCGTGGCATCGCCAACCTTCTCGACCACAAAAATGCCGTGGCCTTCCATCACCGAACTGCCGCGACAGATGTAATTGGAAGGGTAAGTCGCCTCGTGGTTGAAATCGGCTTCTTCCGTGGTCTTGCTGCACGAAGGCTCGCCCGTCAGGTCTGATTCGTTCACTCTCAAAGAGATAGCCTCCATCAAAACACCATCGGCAGGCACCTCGTCACCCGTTTCGATGACTACCGAATCGCCCACCACAACTTCCTTACGTTCAATGCGTTGAATCAGACCATCGCGAAACACTGTCACCATTTTTTCATCCTCGGTCTGGTTCAAAATGTCGAATTTCTTGTTGGCGCTCACCTCAAAAAAGAAGCCCACCGAAGTGGCCAACATCACCGCCACAAAAATGCCCAAAGGCTCCAAAAGCACAGACATTCCTTCTGCCCCAGTGAACAACTGATATAACGAAACCGCAACCGATAACAGCAATGCTATCAACAAGATACGGATTATCGGGTCGGAAAACTTTTCCAGAAACTGTTTCCAAAGCGGGTCTTTCTTGGGCGGGGTCAAAACATTGTCGCCGTGTATGCGCCGACTCTCCTCGACTTCCTCATGGGTCAAACCATTCTTATAATCTCGCGCCATTTTTCAACAATTAAATTTGTGTGTCAGAATTTACTATTTTTGCACTGAAAAAAACGCGGCAAAAATACAATCTATTGTATAACAGGAATGAGGTTGCAAGGTTACAACCCAAAATCGGAAACGCTAACACAATGAAATTCAAGGAACAACATAAAACGGCTTTGGCCAAAGTTCTTTCAGACCTACTGCAATGCGACGGCATCGTCAACCAAGGCGAGATAGACTTCCTGCAACAGGTTTACGGGATGCTCAACATCACTTCGACCAGCCGCAAAAAAGCCACCAACCTCAGCCTTTCGGAAGCGGTCGGCATCCTGAAAAGCCTTGGAAATCAGGAGAAAATAGCCATTCTAAGGATATTCCAACGGCTTTCCCTCTCCGACGATTCCCTCGATCCTAACGAGTCGATGCTCATTACCGCATTATTGCTCTCCATCGGCATCGAACTGCCTGAAACTGAGGGAATCAACGCCAATTTCGTTTCCATTCCCAACCTCAATTTCGACACGCACAACGCCGTACTTTACGTTGAACCAGCCTTCGACAAGACCGTCAACGCAAGCATCAATCGTGAATATGAGGCCATTTGCGCATTGCTTCAACAGTCGCAACGCGAGTTTTTCTACCTGCCCAAGGTCATCCGCGACCTCGAAAGCAAGAAAACCACCTTCCGCAATACGGTGAGTTACATCGAGCCGCTTCTTTCACACGAGCAACTCGACCTCATCGACAGCAAACTCTCCCAACTCGACAGCGTCAGGCTTTCCAAAGAAGTGTTTCTCAACTATCTCAACGCCAACGGATTGAAAATCAGCAAACCGTCGTTTTTCCTCAAAATCGGAAACATGAAACCCGACTTGCACCAAGATTTCCTCATCATCGAAATCGTGGACAGTCCGCTAAGCACATTGGAACGCTTTATTTGCCTCAATTCCAATATTTTGAGCATCAATCCGCCCGTCAGCAACACGAAAGAAGAAAAGTTCATCCAACAACTGGCCCTGAAGCCCGACAAACAGCAAAAAAACGAACTCCGCTACACGGGTTTCCACAAAATCATCCTCGACATCCTTCTGAAATACAACGGATTGCACGAATACAGCCGACTATTCATCAACCGACACGGCGACATATTCCTCACCGACCGCAACAATACCGAAGTGAAAATGCCTGCCCTTTGCAAAGCCCTCTACATCTTTTTCCTTCTCCACGAAGACGGCATGTCGCTCAACTACCTAAACGACCACAAACCAGAACTTTACAAGATTTATCGGCGCATTTCGACCTACGGCGACGAGGAACTCCTCAACAAGGCCATCGACAACCTCACCGACTTCATCGGCTCCACGATGAACGCCAACCTCTCACGCATCCGCAAGGCCTTCCGCGACATTTTAGGCGACGAAGCCAACATCTACCTCATCAAAGGCGAAAAAGGTGGACGAAAAATCATCCACCTCGACCGCAGCCTCGTGGTCTTTGAAGACCGCAAGACGTTTGAATAAACCTATCAAGCCTGTTGCCCTTCAAGCAGGAAGGTGACATCCGAATTCGGGTCGATCTCGACGGCTTCCTTGCCGTAGCGCATGATCACCATCTTTTTGCCGCCTTTCAGCATCATCTTGCCATCGTTTACCCAAAGCGCCGAAGCCTCGCGCAGGCCGACCACGGTCACATTCTGATTCACGGCAAGATACTCGTTGATGCGGTCTTGGCGCGTCTCGCCGC
>Ga0326514_10000619_pt1 | contig 23963 bp, 18 predicted proteins | sample 3_2548_0518_D_FD_203653 | JGI IMG/M metagenome (GOLD analysis project Ga0326514, IMG submission 203653) | Bovine rumen microbial communities from UC Davis, California, United States - 3_2548_0518 | ecosystem: Host-associated > Mammals > Digestive system > Stomach > Rumen | place: USA... | reverse complement strand
AGCACCAGCGGCAGGTTCACGTCGCCATGACCTCCAGGATAGCCACAAAGCACTGGAATATGATAAGGCTCCAGCATCTTATGCAGCATCTCCTCAATACTCTCGTAGGTAAACTCCGAACCACAACCAGCAAACTCGCCCAATATGACACCCTTGCAGCGGTCCAGCACGCCATTCATCTGCAAGATGCGCATCTGGCGGTCCACGTTACGCATCGTCTCGCCTATTTCCTCCACAAAAAGAATCAAGTCCTTGCCACTTGTGGCATCAGCCTGCGTACCATGATTAGGTGCAATCGTGCAGAGGTTGCCACCCACCAGCACACCGCTTGCCATACCCAAGATGTTCTGAGTGTGAGCAGGAACTTCATAGCGAGGCACATTGCCCATGAGCAAGTCACGCACCATCGTACAGCTCTTGTCTGTGCCTCCCTTTGCCAGAAACGTGCCCATCGTGCCGTGTATACTCATCACGCCCGCACGGTTCATCAGCCCGTGCAATGTAGATATATCGCTGAATCCTACAAGCCACTTGGGAGATGCCTTCAACTCAGCCAATGTCATCAAGTCAATCAGCTGTATGGTGCCATATCCGCCCCGATTGCATATAATAGCCTTGATGCTGGGGTCGCTCATGGCCCAGCGTATATCGCTGACACGCTCAGTTGGGCTGCCTCCCAGTCGTCCATAAGCCATCTTATCCACGTTGGGACCAATCACGGGCTCCAGTCCCCAGGAGCGCACCACATCTGCCGCCTCCTCCACTGTTTCCATCGGTGTGAAATACGAGGGGGAAAGCAGCGCAACCTTGTCACCAGGCTTCAGATAGTCAGGCTTCACACATTGAAGCTCCACAGGCTTATTCTTCACTACAATAATAGTTTCGTCGTCGCTGCACGATGTCAGCGCTCCAAAGCCACAGCATGATAGGATGGTGGCCATCATCCATGTTTTCATTGGTTTCATTGCAAATCTTTTCAGTTAACTTACTATGTTTTGGGTGTACAAAAGTACGGATAAATATTTAGAAACTGAAAAATAATAAGCCTCAATTCTTCTATACACTAGTTGTGCACCCTGCGCGACATTAATTCCACACCCTGCGCAATTATAATAGCGCACTGTGCACGATTATACTCACGCACGGTGCGTGTTTAAGAGCATCCACTCAGCGTGTTTGCAAACACGCACCCTATCATATAATAAAAGACCACCGAGCAAAACTAATGTGAGTTACCGAGTAAGCCTAACATGAACTACCGAGCAAGCCATCAATGAGTCATCGGGCAAGCCAAATAAAAAAGAACGGAATCAAACGATATCGAAAGAGCGAATAATAAGACATTCCATTTAATGGCAAAAAACAAAGTAAGGGATGCACAAGCACCCCTCACTTGATTGAATACTATCTGTAGAAGTCCTTATAATAACTCTATCACTTCGCCGTCGTAGGCTAAGTGTATGCCGGAGGGAAGAAGCTTTTCTTCCTCTTGATGCTTCTTGATGTTGTGGCTCATGTGCACCAGCCATGTTTCTTTGACACCTAAACGACGGGAAAAGGCGATGGCTTCATCAATGGTCTGATGGCTAGGATGCTCGTGGTGGCGCAAGCCGTTGACGATCATGTACTCCACTCCTTGCAGATAGGACAGTTCAGATTCAGGAATGGTCTTCATGTCGGTAATGTAGGCGAAGTTCTCTACCCGAAAGCCCACAATGGGCAGACGTCCATGCATCACACGAATGGGCATGATGGTCACATCGCCGTGCTCTCCCTCTACACGCGCCTCTTTCTCAGCTTTGAGCGCATCGAGCACCTGCTGGCGCTTCTGCTTGACAGGCTCTTCCAGATAGCGAGGAGACATGAGCTCTTTCTCTGTGTCACGAATCACAATGGGCACATGTGGTTCTATCTCTATCAAGTTGATGGCGGGCACTCCAGGGTAGCGCTTCTCTTTGGGAGTGAAGCAATATGGAATGCGCTCCATGAGATGGTCGGCGCAGAATTTCTCTGCATAGACATCCACATCACCAAAGATACTGTAAGGACGAAGATCATCAAGTCCTCCCACATGATCGTAGTGTTCATGGGTAATGAGCACAGCGTCGAGTGGCTTGAAGTCGATGCTGAGCATTTGTTGACGAAAGTCAGGACCACAATCAATGAGGATGCGTTTCCCGTTCACTTCTAAAAGGCTCGAACAACGAAGGCGTTTGTCCTTAGGGTCTGTTGATGTGCACACTTCACAGGGGCACCCTACTTGAGGTACTCCACATGAGGTTCCGCTGCCAAGTATTGTGATTCGCATACGAAATGAACAGTGATTTAGATAAAGTTTACCTCTGGACGAATATCAACACCAAATTTCTCTTTCACATCCTTGCAGACAGTATTGCAAAGCGTGATGATTTCGTCAGAGGTAGCACCACCAAGGTTGACTAATACCAATGCCTGCTTGTCATGCACTGCCGCGCGGCCCAATGCCTTGCCCTTCCATCCACATTGATCTATCATCCATCCAGCAGGAATCTTCACCCCACCTTCCACCTCATAGAAAGGCATCTGGGGATAGTCCTTCTGTATGGACAGGAACTTCTCGCGGCTCACCACAGGGTTCATGAAGAAACTGCCAGCATTGCCCTGAACTTTCGGGTCAGGCAGTTTGGCATTGCGAATGTCGATGATGGCTTGACGCACCTGCTTAATGGTGGGGAGTTCTCCATCATTCAGAGCATCTCCTAACACAGCAAGAAGATTGCCATATTCCAGTTTCAGGACGGGAGTCTTCTGCAAGCGATAGGTGACGTATGTGATGGCATACTTGCCTTTCAATTCCTTTTTGAAGATGCTTTGGCGATAGGCATAGTTACATTCATCATTAGCAAAGATTCGCGTTGTCCCATTGGACAGATCAATAGTCTCTACCATCACTATCACATCTTTTGCTTCCACTCCGTAGGCTCCGATGTTTTGTACAGCGCTGGCGCCTACTTCACCAGGAATGATTGAAAGGTTTTCCACACCACCATAGTCATGTTCTACAGCCCATGCCACAAAATCATCCCATACAACTCCAGCACCCACACGCACTAGCAGTTCGTTCTCCCCTTCCACTTCCTCGACAATCTCTATGCCGCTGATGGCGCTGTGCAACACCGTTCCATCAAAATTGCCTGTGAAGAGCAGATTGCTTCCGCCACCTATATGTAGCACCTTACCTTTGAGTGTAGGAATCAACATACGAAGGTCTTTCTCACTATCATACTCCACATAACGTTCAGCTTTCACATCCATTCCGAATGTGTTGTGAATAAGCAAGCTATAGTTTTTGTATTCTTTCATAAAAGAATGATGACATATCATTATGACTACCCCGAAACAAGGAAATAAAGTATTTGTCCACCTCCCCACAGAGAGGCTCCAACAAACGTTTGCCGGGAAAGTATTTTCTTCAGTATTCTATTTCCTTCAGCTGCCAGCCACTACCGTTTTTATTGAACTTAAACTGCATCTGCATGCCGTTGCTCAGTCCTTGCAAGAGTAATGTCTTGCGGTTCTGACCAAGACATGTCTGCCCGTAATTGATATTGACCAATGCATTTTGCGGCAACGGCAACTCGCGCGCCATCTCAAACCAATCATCAGCATCTATCTCGTCTACCTCGGGGGCTTCTTCTCCATCTTCCGATGTAAGCACCACCCTTATCGAGGGCGCCAAGGACTCGCGCTGAAACACACTATCTTCCATGAATTGCGCATAGAAATGAAGAAAATCGCCATTCGGCATATCTTCCAAACGCTTTTTCTTCAGGTCCGTCAGCATCCACTTGCCGTTACGCCTATTGAAATCATATTTTTCTACTTCATGTCCATTCAAGACAAAACGTTCAATAGCTACGCTTTTAATAGTAGTATCTTTCTGTAATTCCAAGTCCTGTACACGCTCATAAATGACAGCAAAGACATCCTCGCCATCTAGGCGGTTAAATGTATCCCATTCCTGCTTTGACAACGACTTCACGTCTTCACCCTGACGACAAGGCAAGGGGAAAACGATGCGCTGATGCTGAAAGCGTGAATCGCCCATAAATTCATACAGAAAATCGCTGAACAGCTCATCCACTGCCACAGGAGGCTCCTCTGCCTCCTCAAACAGATGGAGCGTGTCACCCACAAACGCCTCGATTGAATCTTCCTCTGCTTCTTCGTCTGTGTCAAACACATTTGTCATCTTGCTGTCTTTGCACGACACCAAGAGGCCTGCCGCCATAGCGGTCAGCATTAAACCTTTTTTCATGCCCTATTCATAAAAACGTGGCAAAGATACGGTTTTTTTCATTCACAATTCATAAATACTAAACCAATATTTACAATCCTACTTGTTCTTATCTCCAAAAATGCATAAAGAGGGAAGATTTCTCCAATCCTACTTGTCAAATCAAGTTTTTGCCCACAATTGTTCTCAAATTACAATTATCATAAAATGCGAGAACTACGGACAGAGGCTTGATTTTGCAAACATCCGTAACAAGAAAGAAGAAAAAAAAAACATATACCCGCATCATGCTCACCTAATTTTCAGTATTCATTCTTCACATTTCAATTATTATTCGTACCTTTGCAGCGTTTTTGCAACAAACACCATCAAATATGTTAGAAAAGATTCAATGTTTACTGAATGAGGTTGAAGGTCTCACAGCAAATTCAGCAGAAGAGATTGAACAACTTCGTATAAAATATCTTAGCAAGAAAGGCGCCATCACAGCTCTCATGGCAGACTTCCGCAATGTGCCTGCTGAGCAGAAGAAGGAAATCGGAATCAAAATCAATGAGCTCAAAAACAAGGCTCAAGAGAAGATCAACGAACTTCGCGATGCTTTTGCGGTTCAGGAAACAGAGGTGAACCACCTTGATATCACCCGCACCGCCTACCCCATTGGCCTTGGCACCCGCCACCCGCTCACATTGGTAAAGAACGAGATTATCGATATCTTCTCACGACTCGGATTCTCACTTGCAGAAGGTCCTGAAGTAGAAGACGATTGGCATGTATTCTCATCAATGAACTTTGCCGACGACCATCCCGCACGCGACATGCAAGATACGTTCTTTGTGGAAGCACATCCCGATATTATCCTGCGCACACATACCAGTTCTGTACAGGCTCGTGTGATGGAAAAGCAACAGCCACCTATTCGTGTGCTTTGCCCTGGCCGCGTGTACCGCAACGAGGCAATCTCGGCACGTGCCCACTGTTTTTTCCATCAGGTTGAAGGACTGTATGTGGACGAGAAAGTCAGCTTCACCGACCTTAAGCAGGTTCTCCTTCTTTTTGCCAAAGAAATGTTTGGCGAGGACACTCAAATCCGCCTCAGACCGTCTTATTTCCCATTCACTGAACCAAGTGCAGAGATGGACGTTTCATGCACCCTTTGCAAAGGCAAGGGCTGTAGCATGTGCAAAGGTTCCGGATGGCTGGAAATTCTCGGATGCGGCATGGTGCACCCCAATGTGCTTGAGGCAAACGGCATTGACTCCACCAAGTACAAAGGTTATGCTTTCGGCATGGGCATTGAGCGTATCGCCAACCTCAAATACCAAGTTAAGGACCTACGCCTCTTCTCAGAGAACGACGTCCGCTTCTTGAAGGAGTTTGAAGCAGCAAACTGATTACACATAATTAATAATAAAATAAAAATGAGATGCGCTTAACAAGTGTATCTCATTTTTCTTGAGCGGACGACAAAAGAACAGCGAGTCCAAAAATCTTCACTTGGTCTAAAGAGCACCATGTGCAACCCAACAATTGCAGAGCGATTATGAATTGGGATTTTACAACCAAGTGTGAATGTTTTTCCTTCAATCAGGCTCCTCTTTTCATTTGTTTTCCGTACCTTTGCACAAAAGTTACATTAACCTATTCAATTTCTAAACAGAAAAAGAAAACTCATGAGTGAAGCAAGACCATTTAAAGTGTTCTCAGGCACAAAAACAAGATATTTGGCAGAGCGCATCTGTCAGAGTTTGGATTGTCCGCTTGGCAACATGGTAATTTCACACTTTGCCGACGGCGAGTTTGCCGTATCTTTCGAAGAATCTATTCGCGGCAATGATGTGTTCCTCGTTCAGTCAACATTCCCTAACAGTGACAATCTGATGGAGCTGTTGCTGATGATTGACGCAGCTAAGCGCGCCAGCGCACGTAGCATCGTGGCTGTCATCCCCTATTTCGGATGGGCTCGTCAAGACCGTAAAGACAAACCACGTGTGAGCATCGGTGCAAAACTGGTGGCAGACCTTCTCAGTGTGGCCGGTATAGACCGTCTTATCACGATGGACCTGCACGCTGACCAAATTCAGGGTTTCTTCGATGTACCTGTTGATCATTTGTATGGTTCACTCGTTGAGATTCCCTACGTGGAGAACCTGCACTTGCCGAACCTCGTTATCGCTACTCCAGATGTTGGCGGTGCGAAACGTGCACGTTTGTTCGCAAAGAAACTGAATGCTCCTCTCGTGCTTTGCAACAAAGTTCGCTTACAGGCCAATGTAGTGGATTCTATCCAAATCATTGGTGACGTGAAGGGAAAGGACGTAGTGATTGTTGATGACATGGTGGACACAGCTGGTACTATTACCCACGCTGCTGATGAGATGATGAAGGCCGGTGCAAAGAGTGTACGCGCTGTAGCAAGCCACTGCGTGATGAGCGACCCTGCCAGCGACCGCGTGCAGCAGTCTGCTCTTGAAGAAATCGTGTTCACAGACTCTATTCCATACGCCCAGAAATGCCCGAAGGTTGTACAGCTCTCTATCGCCGAGATGTTTGCACGTGCCATTCGCGCCGTATCTGAGCAGAAGAGTGTAAGCGAAACTTTCAATTTCTAATGACGTTTGCCATTCTTGCAGCAGGAGAAGGTTCACGACTCGCACAAGAAGGTGTGGAATTACCCAAGCCTTTGGTACGAGTGAACGGTGAGGCCATGATTGACAGGCTTATCCGCATCTTCAAACAGAACGGAGCAGAGTCTATCTACATCATCACTAACAACCTCACATCGCTTACACAGGAGCACCTTCTCCAGCTGCAAGCAATGGATGAACGAATTCACCTCATTGTCAAAACCACCCCCTCGTCAATGCACAGCTTTTATGAGCTGCGAAAACTGATGGGTAATGGCAAATTCTGTCTCACAACTGTAGACACCATTTTTAGAGAGGACGAGTTTGAGCAATACATACATGCATGGAGCCAATCGGAAGAAGACGGACTGATGGCCGTGACGGACTATATTGATGATGAAAAGCCTCTCTATATTGCCACTAGTAATGACTTAACGATTACGGGATTTTTTGACAACGAGCCACAGCATTTTATTTCGGGCGGTATTTACGGTTTGAATGCCTCTTCCTATCCGATCATTGACAAATGCATAGCTGAAGGACAATCGCGCATGCGCAATTTTCAGCGCCAATTGATTAAAGACGGACTTCGGTTAAAGGCATATCCATTCAGCAAGATTCTTGACGTTGACCATGCCTGCGACATTGAGAAAGCAGAAGCTTTCCTTTCTTCTAAAGACTGATTAAACAAACACTAAACCAAACCTTTTATGAACAGCAAATTATTTTTAGCGACAGCCCTATGTGCCTCTTTGGCTTTTCCAACAATGGCTAAAGAAAAGAAGACTGCCAAGGCAGAATCTGAAGACTCCAACAAAATGGTGGCCTATCTGTTTACCTATTTCAACAGTAACGCACCTGAAGATGAGCAGATTTGCTATGCAATCAGCGAAGATGGTTACAACTACACACCACTCAATCATGGAAATCCTGTCATTTCGTCTGACACAATCGCTTTCACACAGTGTGTGCGCGACCCCCATATCTTACGTGGCGAGGATGGCAAAACGTTCTATATGGTAGTGACAGACATGAAGTCGAGTCTCGGTTGGTCAAGCAACCGTGGCATGGTGTTGCTCAAATCAACTGACCTTATCCACTGGCAGCACTCCGCCATCAACTTCCCGACCCGTTACACAAAGGAATGGAAGAATGTAATTCGTGTATGGGCACCTGAAACTATCTATGACCGACAAGCAGGCAAATATATGGTGTTCTATTCTCTACGCTCCAGCGACCCCGGTTCTTACGATAAGATTTACTACCAATACGCAAATGAAGATTTTACAGACTTAGAAGGTGAGCCCAAGTGGCTCTTCGATGCGGGTAATGCGACTATTGACGGAGATATCGTATATAACGAAGCGGATAAACTCTATCATCTCTTCTATAAGCAGGAATCAGGACGTGGAATTTATCAGGCAGTTTCACCTACCCTTACAGGTAGATGGAAAAACATTGATGGCCATGTGGAGCAAACAAATCAAGCGGTAGAAGGTGTTGGTGTGTGCAAAAGCCTCGATGGGAAGTCGTGGATTATCATGTATGACTGTTATGCAAATGGGCATTATCAGTTCTGTAAATCGTATGATTTGAAAACATTCGAGTTTGTACAAGATACCCAGACGAAAGGCAAATTCACGCCTCGTCACGGCACCATTATTCCTATCACGCAGGCTGAGAAAGACCGCCTTTTGAAAGAGTTCGGAAATTTCAACCAACCCATTCTTCCCGGATTCCATGCAGACCCCGAGATTCTGTACTCGAACAAGACCAAGCAGTATTACATCTACAGCACAACTGACGGAACACCAGGATGGGGCGGACACGATTTCAGCGTTTTCTCTTCCAAAGACCTTGTAAACTGGACTGACGAGGGGAAAATGTTAGATGTGAGAGGTGACCAGGTGAAATGGGCAACTGGTAATGCATGGGCTCCTTGTATCATTGAACGCAAGCAGAAAGACGGTTCATTCCTCTATTATTTCTATTATTCAGCTCATAACCCCAAAAGCAACCGCAAAGAGATTGGCGTTGCTGTAAGCAATGACCCGAAGGGCCCATTTACGGATTTTGGCAGTCCTATTGTAACAGACGCAGACCGCCCAGCAGAAGCCGGAGGGGGACAAGCTATTGATGTGGATGTATTCCAAGATCCAAAATCCGGCAAATTCTTCTTGTATTGGGGTAACGGCTTTATGGCTGGCGCTGAATTAAATGATGACATGACAAGCATCAAGAAGGAGACTGTCAAACACATGACTCCGAAAGGAGGTTCGCTAAGAACTTGGGCATACCGTGAGGCCCCATACGTATTCTATCGCAAAGGCAAGTATTACTTTATGTGGTCAGTAGACGACACTGGTTCTCCCAACTATCATGTGTGCTACGGAACAAGCAATTCACCTCTAGGTGACATCGTCATCAACGAGAATAGCTACCGTGTCATTGAGCAGGTGCCAGAAGATAAAATCTATGGAACGGCTCACAATTCTATTCTCCAGATTCCAGGAAAGGATGAGTGGTACATTTGTTATCACCGCATCAACAAAAACTTTGTTGACAGAAAATATGGAGGGGGAGTTCCTGGCACTCACCGAGAGGTATGCATTGACCGCATGACGTTTGACAAGAAAGGCAACATCATCCAAGTTAAGCCATCACTGAACTTCACAAAATAGGAGAATATGTATCTACCACCGGAATGGCATCAGCAAGCATTTGTGCAACTGACGTGGCCTCATAAAGACACGGACTGGGCACCAGTACTTACTGATGCCATTGATTGCTTTTGCGAGATTGCTAAAGAGTTAGCCGCATGCGGACAATTAATTATCGTTGCACAAGATAGCCAACAAGCTCAGGAAGATCTAAGACGCCATAATATCTGCCTTGGGAATATAAGTTTTGTGACCTGCCCTACTAATGACACATGGGCACGAGACCATGCTTTTATCACCTGCATCGACGAAACACAAAATATTGCTGTACTCAATGATTTCCAATTCAATGGATGGGGACTCAAATTCGCGGCATGTCATGATAACCAAATCAATCAAATCATCTTACCCAACGTTGTAGACTTCTATAGAGCATGCGGAATGAAAGTAGAATATAGAAATTGTCTTGATTTTGTCTTTGAAGGTGGTAGCGTGGAAAGTGACGGGCAAGGCACCTTGATGGTTACCAGCAGTTGCCTGCTTGCGCCTAATCGCAATAACACGATGTCAAAAACAGATATTGAGCAATATTTAAAAGAGACTTTTCATGCACATAGAGTATTATGGATAGAGCATTCATGGTTAGCTGGCGATGACACAGATGGACATATTGACACAGTGGCACGTTTCTGCTCACCAACATCTATTGCATATGTGAAGTGCGAAAACCCTAATGACGAACATTTTGATGAGCTACAAGCTATGGAGAAGGAACTGAAAGCGTTGCGTACGGCAGAAGGAAAACCATACACACTTTTCCCTCTTCCACTCCCAGATCCCTGTTATGACCTAGAAGGTGAACGGCTCCCCGCCACACACGCAAACTTCCTAATAACAAATGATACGGTGCTGGTTCCTACCTATCGCCAACTCGAGAAAGATGAAAGGGCATTAGCACAATTAGAACAGGCATTCCCCTATCACCGTGTTGTCGGCATTGATTGCAGCGTACTCATCTTGCAACATGGTTCATTACATTGTTCTACGATGCAATATCCTAAAATATGACCAACATCTAAATCACAAAAAGCTAATTACAGAAATGTTTCAGGTTAAATAAAAAGGGCTATATAAAAAAGGTGTGAAAGATGAAATAACGATAATTGCAAGAAAATTAAGTAAGATTATTAGAGATGTACAAAAAAGAGAGGCCGTGTCTGTACGACACGACCTCTTGTCTTATTGCTTAATCTCTATTGATTAATTGTTCTCAGGACGGAGCTGACGTACAACTTCTGCAGTGCGCCACATCTCTGAATCGTGGAGAGCAGCTAGCTCCTTCTCAAGACCAACGCGATAATCAGGCTTAGAGTTTGCATCGATAGAAATCTGAGCTTCGTTACCAGACTTCACTGAAGCATAAAGCTTCTCAACAACAGGCTTGATAGCATCGTGGAAAGGACCCATCCAATCAAGGGCACCGCGCTGTGCTGTAGTTGAGCAGTTAGCGTACATCCAGTCCATACCCTTCTGAGCGAAGAGAGGCATAAGTGACTGAGTGAGCTCCTCAACAGTCTCGTTGAATGCCTCTGATGGCGTATGACCATTCTCACGAAGCACCTCATACTGAGCAAGAAGAAGACCCTGGATAGCACCCATCAATGAACCACGCTCACCAGTAAGGTCTGAAGTAGCCTCGCGCTGGAAAGTAGTCTCAAACAGGTAGCCAGAACCGATACCGATACCAAGAGCAAGTGTGCGGTCAAGAGCCTTACCTGTTGCATCTTGATATACAGCATAAGAAGAGTTCAAACCACGACCCTCAAGGAACATGGTACGAAGTGATGTGCCAGAGCCCTTTGGAGCTACCATGATGACATCAATATCCTTAGCAGGAACACAACCTGTGCGATCGTTCCAAGTGATAGCGAAGCCATGAGAGAAGTAAAGAGCCTTACCTGGGGTGAGGTACTGCTTCAAAGTTGGCCATACAGACATCACCGCTGCGTCAGAAAGTAGGCACATTACAATAGTGCCTTTCTCAGCAGCCTCTTCAATAGAGAAGAGCGTCTCACCTGGAACCCATCCGTCCTTAATGGCTTTTTCATAAGTCTTGCCTTGACGCTGACCTACGATAACGTTGAAACCGTTGTCGCGGAGGTTGCATGCCTGACCTGGACCCTGAACACCATAACCAATCACTGCGATAGTCTCGTCTTTGAGAATCTCACGAGCCTTCTCGAGTGGGAATTCTTCACGTGTCATTACCTCTTCGATAACGCCACCAAAATTCATTTTTGCCATTTGTGATTTGTTTTAATTGTGCAAGGATAATCCTTGCGGGTTTATAAAATGAAATTGTTATTTCTTTTGTTGAGCAATTCGCTTTGCCTCACGAACTGCCAAATATTCATCCAAGTGTTCTGTGCGGCTCTTTGTGATGCAGATGCGGCCTGAACGAACAAACTGTAATACACAATCAAGTTTTTTCAATTCGTTGAACAAATCAATGATATCATTCGTATTACCAGTGATTTCCACTACTGCGTATGTACTATTGACTTCAATGATACGAGCATCATGAGAACGCACCAAGCTACTAACCTCATGATTCTTCAACATCACAGGTGTACTCAGTTTAAAGAGTGCTGTTTCATTAATGAATAACTCATCATCTGTATAGAAATGTGCCTGAAGTACTTCAATACGCTTCTCTATCTGGGCTGTTAGAATACGCGCCATACGTTCATCGCAATAGGCAGTCACGGTGTATTTATGGGCGCCGGGAGTGCTGGATGCGCATACATTGAGTGATTCAATATTTACTTGACGACGCGTGAATACTGCTGTGATTTGTGACAACAAACCGGGCACGTTTTCAGAGTAAACCAGAAAAGTATAGAGTTTTGTTGAATCCTGTTCCATTGTTGGAGATTGTTCTTTAATCATCTTTTTAGAGGGTTGGTTCTGTTCAAGTACACGCTGGCATTTACCACATGAGGAACACTCACCGCATTGTCCTCCAAAGGTTTTCTTTGTCGTTTGCATTATATTTCAAGCAACATTTCGTCAATGTTCGCTCCTGGAGGTGTCATAGGAAGTACATTGTCTTCTTCCTTAATAGCACACTGCAAGAGATATGGACCTGGAGTTGCAAGCATTTCTTGAATCGCAGCATCAAGGTCAGCTCTTTCAATTACAGTTTTGGATGGAATCCCGTATCCCTTAGCAATCAGTTCGTAGTTTGGATTAAGCATGGGCGTGAAAGAGTAACGATGCGCAAAGAACATCTCTTGCCATTGACGCACATTGCCCAAGAAATTGTTGTTCAGCAGAACTATCTTCACAGGTGCGCCCTGTTCCATAATGGTGCCAAGCTCCTGAATAGTCATTTGTAAACCACCATCTCCAACAAAGAGACACACAGTTCTGTCTGGTGCACCAAAGGTAGCACCAATGGCTGCAGGAAGGCCAAAGCCCATTGTACCGAGACCACCAGAAGTAACCACAGAACGCGGCTTTGTGAATTTAAAGTAACGGCAAGCCATTAATTGATTTTGACCGACGTCAGTAACCATAACACCTTCGTTATTAGCGGCTTCACTCACTTTCCGGATTACTTCACCCATCAACAATGGCCCTTCTGTAGGATGAAGGGCTTTATCAATTACTTTGTAGTACTCTTTCTCCGCATAAGGTTTAAATCCGTCTATCCATGAAGTATGCTTAGCATCGTCTAACAGATTTGTCACGGCAGGGAGCGTTTTCTTACAATTACCCAATACCGTCAAATCTACAGGCACATTCTTATTGAATTCAGCCTGATCAATATCGAAATGAATAATCTTTGCCTGCTTGGCATATGTAGCAAGATTACCCGTCACACGATCATCGAAACGCATGCCAATAGCGATGAGTAGATCACACTGGTTTGTCATCACATTTGGACCGAGATTTCCGTGCATTCCAAGAATACCCATATTTAGATAATGATCAGATGGAATAGCAGAGAGTCCTAAGAACGTTGTTCCACATGGGATATCAGCCTTCTCCAAGAAAGCACGAAGTTCCTCACGCGCATTGCCCAATTCGACTCCTTGGCCTACAAGCACGAAAGGTTTCACGCTATTATTAATCATCTTGGCAGCACGTTCAATGTCTGTCATCTCCACGTCTGGCTCGGGCTCATAACTACGAATGAAGTCTACTTTCGCTGGTTCAAAATCAACCATGCCTGTCTGTGCATTCTTAGCAAAGTCAAGTACCACAGGACCAGGACGACCACTTCGGGCAATGTAGAATGCACGAGAAACAGCCCATGCGATATCTTCAGCACGACGAATCTGATAGCTCCACTTGCTGATTGGTGATGTTACACCAACCACGTCAACTTCCTGGAAAGCATCCGTACCCAGCATGGCAACACCCACTTGACCACAAATGACCACCATCGGAGTGGAATCAATCATTGCATCAGCAATACCAGTCACGGTGTTTGTAGCACCAGGACCTGATGTCACAATGGCGCACCCTACTTTCCCGCTCACTCGAGCATAGCCCTGAGCAGCATGTACAGCTCCCTGTTCATGACGGACAAGAATGTGATTCAACGTCTTTTTATGATCATAAAGCGCATCATAAGTAGGCATGATGCTTCCGCCCGGATAACCAAAGAGGATATCAACCCCTTCATTTTCCAAAGCACGCATCATCGCTTCTGCACCTGTTATCTTTTCAGTCATGTTCTTTTCGTTGTCTAGTTGTCTAGTTATTCTAGTTTTCCTAGTTATGTTTTTAGTCTATAATTCTCACACCACCCTTATCAGCACTTGCTACACTTTGAGCATATGCACGGAGAGCCTTTGACACAACACGGTTTCGCTTGAGAGGCTGCTGTGGACGTGCTGCCAGTTCCTCATCAGAAAGACGTACGTTTATGCTACGATTTGGTATATCGATGTCTATGATATCGCCATCCATTATCTTGCCAATGTTACCACCAGATGCAGCCTCTGGAGAGATGTGTCCAATAGAAAGTCCCGATGTACCTCCAGAGAAGCGGCCGTCCGTGATGAGGGCACATTCTTTACCCATGTGCATACTCTTAATATAAGATGTTGGGTAGAGCATCTCTTGCATACCAGGACCACCCTTTGGACCCTCATGAGTAATAACAACCACATCACCCTTCTTCACTTTACCGCCAAGGATACCTTCACAAGCGTCTTCCTGTGAATCGAACACTACAGCAGGGCCAGAGAATTTCCAAATGCTTTCATCAACACCAGCAGTCTTCACCACACAACCATCCTGCGCAATGTTACCGAAGAGGATTGCCATACCGCCATCCTTCGTATATGCATGTTCAATGTCGCGAATACATCCATTTACACGATCGGTGTCAAGCGTCTCATAATTGGTATTCTGTACACCTAGTTGATTGCAGAACACACCTGCAGGAGCGCTGCTGTAAATACGTTTAGCTTCAGGATCTATATTGGCTTTAAGAATTGAATACTTCTCAATATCTTCTGCCAAGGTGGCGCCATTCACTCGCTTCACATTCGTATCAATCAGCCCACCCTTTGCCAGCTCTCCGAGCAAATTCAGCATACCGCCTGCACGACCACACTCTTGCACCGAGTATTTCTGGGAGTTTGGAGCCAATTTGCAAAGGAATGGAGTTTTGCGTGAGAGCTTATCAATATCAGCCATTGTAAAATCCACTCCCGCTTCCTGTGCCACCGCCAAAAGATGCAACACCGTATTAGTTGAAGCTCCCATTGCAATGTCAAGTGTCATAGCATTAAGGAAAGCCTTACGAGTTGCTATAGAACGTGGAAGCACTGACTCATCACCATCTTCATAATAGGCGAAAGCATTCTTGACAATCTGACGAGCTGCAGCTTTCATCAGTTCCTTGCGATTCACATGAGTAGCAAGGATAGTTCCATTGCCTGGCAATGAAAGGCCAATAGCTTCTGTCAAATTGTTCATGGAGTTTGCGGTGAACATACCAGAGCAGCATCCGCAACCAGGGCAAGCACGATTCTCCACTTCAGCCAGTTCATCATCGTTCACAGTTGGATCAGCTCCTTTAATCATCGCAGCAATCAAATCCAGATTTTCACCCTTATACTTACCAGCCTCCATAGGTCCACCACTGACAAATACAGCAGGGATATTCAGACGCATCGCAGCCATCAACATACCTGGAGTAATCTTGTCGCAGTTAGAGATACATATCATTGCATCTGCTTTATGGGCATTGCACATGTATTCCACAGAATCTGCAATAATGTCACGTGAAGGTAAAGAATAAAGCATGCCATCATGTCCCATTGCGATACCATCGTCAATAGCAATCGTGTTGAATTCGGCAGCATAGCACCCCATTTTCTCGATTTCAGCTTTCACAATCTGTCCAGCCTCATGCAAATGCGTGTGTCCAGGAACAAACTGGGTGAAAGAATTGACTATAGCGATAATTGGTTTTCCAAACTGCTCACGCTTCATGCCGTTGGCAACCCATAGAGCACGCGCTCCGGCCATACGGCGACCTTCAGTGCAGACAGCACTACGTAACTGGTGTTTCATATCTAATGTTAGAGTCTTTTAAATCTTTTTACGCTTATAAGAGGGAGCGTTGCTCCTACTATATGACGAAACATAGCCTCTCCCACAGTGCGGGAAGGGGATAAAACGATGCAAAAGTACAAATTTTTGTTTACAACTGACACATATTTGGCAATAAAAAAAGAGTGGAGTCCTATATTTGCCAAGGATTCCACTCATTTTGTCATTGTTTCTATTCAATCATCTTGCTTTGACAAGACTATTTCTCCCTTCTTAATGTAAAAACAATACGTATTAACTGTCTATACTTTCAGGCCCTACAGCGCGTAAATCGATTGCCATATAATATATAAATATATGTGATGAGCCTTTGGGAACAAGTTTGCATGGCGAAACAATATCATACACATATACCATCAAGCAATCCGTTCAAGGCTTTGCAAGATACTTCAAGAACCACGCTTTGCCCACTGGCAAGAAGAGGTCGTGTCCAGCGGCGTTCAGGTGCGCCGTATCGTCTGCTCGCTGAAAATAGCGTTTTCTAAATGCGGCGTCACGCACTTTGATGACACACTTCTTATCGTAGTTCATCAGCACCGGCACATGATGGCGCCTGCACACTTTCTTAATGACTTTGCACACAGACGCAAAACCAGGCCGGTCCACAAACCAAGGTGTAACATAACCGACACGCGCCTTAGGACAAAGACGCTCAATGTTTGTCAACATCACCTCTAATGAGTCTGCAAACATTTTCAAAGAATCGGCATTTTCTTTCACCTTGTCGGCATCATTGTGGCCCGCAATAATGAGCACATAATCGGCATCAGGGTCCATGACGGTGTAGCGCTGCCACATGGCTGGTCCGAAATTCCAACGCCCATCGTGAGAGCGGTCAAAAGCCACACAAGAACCGTTACGTCCGTAATTTTCGTAGGTATAACCCAATTCCGCCGCCATCTTAGCGTGCCATGATTCTGAAGCTGGACGCTGATGATTAGCCACATAGCTATCGCCAAACACATTCAGCACCTTCTGCGCTTGTACCGACATCGTAGCCGTCAGGCCCATTGCCAATAGAAACAAAGTCAATTTCTTATTCATGTTCTTCTTTCTTTACGGTATTTATAGATTCCCATGAAAGGGCAATTTATTCAGGTCCGTTTCATTATTCATAACTTAAGAACAATTATTCATAACTTGCGAATAATTATTCCAAACTTATGAATAATTGTTCGCAACTTATAAACAACTCACGTACACCATGCGTCGCAACTCCTGCATACACACAAAGGGTAATGGGCTATTTACTGATCAAATGATTGCAAACGCGCGATGTACTTTCCAATAATGTCGAACTCCAGGTTCACCCGAGTACCTACTTCCACCTGATGAAAGTTGGTATTGTCGTAAGTATAAGGAATGATGTTCACCTCAAACGAATCATCCTGCGAATTGCACACCGTAAGGCTCACTCCGTTCACTGTCACACTACCCTTGTCCACAGTCATATAGCCTTTCTTAGCCATCTCGCGATCGAAGATATAACGGAAACGGAACGTATAACTTCCCTGCTGATCTATCTTTGCCACACATTCTGCAGTCTGGTCCACATGTCCTTGTACAATGTGTCCATCCAGACGACCATTCATCTTCATGGAGCGTTCCACATTCACCTTATCGCCAACCTTCAACAGCCCCAAGTTGCTTTTCAGCAATGTCTCTTTCATAGCTGTGACCACATACTTTCCATCGAAAATCTTCACCACCGTTAGGCAGACACCATTATGAGCCACGCTTTGGTCAATCTTCAGCTCATCTACAAACGAGCACGTCAACGTGAAGTGCATGTTTTCCTGTTCCTTTTCAATCGCTACAACCGTAGCAAATTCTTCTACAATGCCACTAAACATAGAATCTAAATTATTATTAAAAACATGCAAAGATACTCATAATCCCATTAAATTCCATAACTTTGCATCAAATTATCATATATTAACAGCTAAACAAACAGACAAATGACAACAAGAAACTTCCTAACAATGACATTCCTTACCATCGCTGGGCTGTTCACTTTCAGCAGCTGCGATGATGACGAGGCAGAATACCATGCCCCCGTGTATAAAGCAATCACCTTTTCACCCAATCCATGCTATCCAGGAGACAAAGTCACAGCCACCGTTTCTTACTCCAAAAAGGGAGAGAATTGGTACTATTACATGCAACGATTCACCCTTGACGGCAATACGATTTTAGAGAGAAACAAAGGAAGATCTTCCAACGTTGTCATGCCCGATCCTCCCACATGCACATTCGACGCGCCTGCAGCTGGCACTCATACCTTCATGTTCACATGCGGTCCATCCAGCACTGTCGGCTCAAACCTCTATCCTGCAAATATAAGTATCACCGCCCAACTGATTGTGAACGATTCCAATAGCGGCAACGACAAGGAGGAAGAATAAAATCAAACTCAAACACACCCAATCTATTGTATGCGAAAACTAATCCTGCTGGCAGCTATTACGGCAGCCTCACTGTCTGCTGTAGCCAACCATCCTGATTCCATCTGGGTACGCCCCGACGTAAAAAGCGGCACACGAGACTTTCAAATTGCTTATTCTATAGATAACCAACATTGGACGCATGTGCCATGCAATCTTTTCGAGAGTGACTACGGCACATGGGGAAGCGAAAAGAAACTATACTACCCCATCCTCTCTTTCGATGGCAAGACATACCGAACTGTATTCATCCCGAATCTCAAGAACGGGCAGATAGCAGTGACTGAATCCGAAGATTTTGCCCTGTGGAAGCCCCAAGACTACCCATATGTTTCTCCAAGCGAGTTCCAAAAGATTGTAGCAGAACACCAGAAGGCTTCTGAAAGTAACATCATCCGAGTTCCATACAGCGCATTAGAAAACCTTATGGCAAAGAAGATGCGCGCTGACCGTAACGGAGCCTGGGAACGAGACAACTTTATAGCTTCAGGCGCACACATCGCTGCTGATGTCACCCCAATCGAAGCAACACTCAAAGTGAACTGGAATGACCATAAAGCTATCTCGCCAGACCTCATGGGCATCTTCTTTGAAGACATCAGTTATGCAGCAGATGGGGGTCTATATGCAGAACTTATCCAAAACCGAGATTTTGAATACACCGCTGATGATCATCAAGGGTGGAATGCACAAACAGCTTGGAGACTTGAAGGCCAAGGCACTACATGGAGCATTGAAACTGCAGCGCCCATTCACAAGAACAATGCCCACTATTCCACCCTCAAAACGACAACACCAGGAGCCAAGCTCATCAATGAAGGATGGGACGGTATCACTCTCAAGAAAGGAAAGAAATACAACCTTACCCTCTTCACCAAGGGAGCGGGTTCCTTCCGTGTATCACTCATTAGTAATGGCTCAATCATAGCATCAAAAGTTTTCAAGGCAACAAAAGAATGGAAGCAACAGAACCGTGTATTAACAGCTTGTTCTTCTGCTGATAAAGCATCATTTGTGATAGAACCACTTGAAGCAAGCAATCTTAGCATTGATTTCATTTCCCTCTTTCCGCAAGAAACGTTCAAAGGACACACAAACGGGCTTCGGAAAGACCTTGCCGAAGTGATTGCAGACCTAAAGCCACGCTTTGTTCGCTTTCCTGGCGGTTGCGCTTCTCATGGACAAGGAATTAACAACATCTACCATTGGCAAGCCACAGTGGGCGATATATGGGAACGCCAACCCGACATGAACATCTGGAACTATCATCAGACACGCGGACTTGGTTTCTACGAATACTTCTTGTTCTGTGAAGACATCGGCGCAGAGCCTCTCCCAGTATTGGCAGCAGGAGTCCCTTGTCAGAATTCATGGAAAGGTGGCGCAGGACAACAAGGCGGCATACCTTTCGAAGCAGACCTCAACGGCAAGCCTTCGCCATACACCTACATGGGCAAGCCTCTCACGATGGAAAGCTACCTGCAGGAGCTTATAGACCTTATCGAATGGGCAAACGGTGATGCAAAGACTTCCGCGCTCGCCAAAATTCGTGCGAAGGCTGGTCACCCCAAACCTTTCAACCTCAAGTACCTTGGCATAGGCAATGAAGATCTCATAAGCGAGACCTTCCTCAAGCGTTACCGCTTCCTCATTGACGGCATTCGTAAAGCACATCCCGAAATTACCATCGTGGGCACAGTCGGTCCTTTCTGGGAAGGAAGTGACTATGAGTACGGTTGGCAAGAGGCTAAGACAAACAACATCCCAATAGTGGATGAGCACTACTACAACTCACCCAGCTGGTACTTTCACCATCGCGACTTTTATGATAACTATGACCGCAAAGGCACTAAAGTTTATTTGGGCGAATGGGCATCAAAAGGAAACAATGTGAGCAACGCTCTCGTCGAAGCAGCCTACCTGACTCATGTAGAGCGTAATGCAGACGTGGTGGTCATGTCATCTTATGCACCGCTATTGGCAAAAGAAGGACACACCAACTGGAACCCTGACCTCATCTATTTCAACAATAAAGAGGTGAAGCCAACTGCCAATTACTACGTACAACGTGCATTTGGCCAGAACAATGGTGATGAATATATCTATGCCGACCTGCAAGTGAACGGTGGCAACGATATTAGAGAGCGACTTGACCACTCTGTCGTAAAAGACAATAAAACAGGGGATATCATCATTAAAGTAGTCAGCCTGTTGCCTAAGGCATCAACCTTAAAGATTCAGTTAGGCGAAGAAGCGTTAAAGGGCTATAGCAGCCAAGCAACCCTATCACTCCTTTCCAAAGAGAATGCTCCTGACCGCCAACGCGAATGGGACAAAAACACTACTCGGTCCATCCAAATAAGCGGCGAGTTCACGCTTGACGTACCGCAGTATTCTGTTTCTGTCATTCGAATCAAACCTATCAAGAGATAATGATTACAAGAATCAAAATGCTGCCACTGTTGCTACTGGGCATAAGCCTTCAAGCACAAACGCCCCAAGCAAACAACACGCAGTTCAATCCGACTGATCCTAACATCCAATACATAGGGCGCGTTGAGGTTTCAAACCCCAACCGCCCCACTTTCACCTATCCTGGAGTACAGATTCGCACGGGATTCACTGGCACCTCAATTACAATGATGGCCAAGCCCCAAAGCGGCTATTTCATGGTGAGCATTGATGGTAAGGAGGCTTACAAGGTTGCCGTCCTTGCCGACAGCATCGTCACTTTGGCATCAAGACTGAAAGATACCCCGCACCAAGTAATCGTTACTTATATCAGCGAAGGCTATGAAGCTTTGCCTGAATTTCGAGGATTTCTCGTTGACAAGGGCAAAAGTCTGATTCCAGCCACAAACATTCCCGAACGTAAAATCGAATTCATCGGAAACTCCATCACCTGCGGTTACGGCATCGAAGCCAACTCAGAGGCTGAGCACTACGAAGAAAAGACCGCCAATTATTACTACACCTATGCGGCGAGAACAGCACGCAATCTGAATGCGCAAGCCCTTGTGGTGGCACGTAGCGGCATCGGAGTGTATCGAAACTACAACGGCCCCCAAACTGGCGATAAAGTGAACATGAACACCGAGTACCCATACACATTATTATATAATGACACATACACATGGGACTTCACGCGTTATTCGCCTCAGGTAGTGTGCATCAACCTTGGCACCAACGACACCTCCACACAAGGAGCAGACTCGCTCCTGCTCCTCAACGGATTTAAGCAACTCTACCGCCAAGTGCGCAACCACTACCCTAAGGCAAAAATCGTGCTGCTCAGCGGATGCATGATGAACGGACTTCAGCTTCACTCTGCGCAACAAGCCATGAATACCACAGCCAGCTATGCCCATCAGCAAGGTGACAAAGAGGTCTATCGCTTCGACTTCACACCACACAATGGCAGTCTCGGTTATGGCGCAGATTGGCATCCATCCATGCGCCAACACGAAAAGATGGCCAACGAACTCACGACATATCTGAAAGAACTGATGAAATGGTGAGTACAGATATCTAAATTCTATAGATGAAGGAATAAAGATTCACCTGCAAAAGCGAGCCAAGAAACATACTCACCCCTATGCTCCATTAAACCTCACGCCATTTCATCGGTCAAAAGCCAGTAAACTTTACCAAATAATTAATTTAACCGTTTTCTAACATGAAACCAATGATGAAAACCTTGCTGGCAGCCGCATTAGCCACAATGCCGCTGTTTGCAACCATGTCTGCTCAGACATCAGGAAAAAAACAAGCGCGTACCACAAAGGTACAAAAACAGCCATCAACGAAGGCAAATAATCCTGATCCCAACTTTTACATCTTCCTCTGCTTCGGGCAGTCGAACATGGAAGGAGCTGCACGTCCAGAAGCACAAGACCTCGTAAGTCCAGGCCCACGTTTTCTGTGGATGCCTGCTGTTGACTACCCTGCGACAGACAAACTCCCAGCTCGCAAGATGGGTGAGTGGTACGAAGCCATTCCACCACTATGCCGCCCTAATACAGGACTCACTCCTGTCGATTGGTTCGGTCGCACACTAGTAGAGTCTCTGCCTGAAAATATCAAAATCGGCGTTATTCATGTTGCCATTGGCGGCATAGATATCAAAGGATTTCTCCCCGATAGCATCGACACTTATGTAAAGACCAAAGCCCCAGGCTGGATGAAAGGCATGCTCGAAGCTTACAATAACAATCCCTATGAACGCCTCGTCACTCTTGCCAAAAAGGCACAGAAAGACGGAGTTATCAAAGGCATCCTGATGCACCAAGGTGAGACCAATACCGGTGACCCCAAGTGGGCAGGCATGGTACAACAAGTGTATGACCACCTCTGTGGTGACCTCAATTTGAAGCCAGAAGAAGTCAATCTTTATGCTGGCAACATTGTGCAGGCTGGAGGCAAAGGTGTATGCATCGGCTGCAAAAAGCAAATAGACGAACTCCCACAAACACTCCACACAGCACAAGTCATTTCATCAGATGATTGTACCAATGGCCCAGACCGTCTGCACTTTGATGCAGCAGGTTATCGTGAACTCGGTTGCCGCTACGGTGAAGCTGTGGCTAAGTTCCTTGGCTATGAGCCCAAACGCCCCAAAATAATCACACAGAAAAAGATAGAAGTGCCTGCAGACGCTTTCTTGGCCGAGACAACTGTTCCCGGCAATCAATTCCCGAAGGTTGACAAGCAAGGCCGTGCTTATTTCCGTCTCAATGCCCCAGAAACAAGAGGAAAAGTCGTTGTGGACATCTGCAATAAGAAATACGAAATGCAGCCCGACGGAAACGGAGGCTACATGGCTGTAACAGACCCTCTCCCTGTTGGTTTCCACTACTACTTCATGAATATTGGTGGAGTGAACTTCATCGACCCCTCCACCGAGACTTACTTCGGTTGCAATCGTGAAGCAGGCGGCATAGAAATACCCGAAGGTCCAGAAGGCGACTACTACCGTCCACAGCAAGGAGTCCCTGCCGGACAAGTGCGTAGCATCTATTATTATGCACAATCCACCAATGAGTGGCGCCATGTAATGGTGTACACCCCTGCTGAATACGAGCTGAAAGCCAATGCCAAGAAACGCTATCCAGTACTCTACCTGCAACATGGCATGGGAGAAGACGAGACTGGATGGAGCAAACAAGGTCATATGCAGCACATCATGGATAATGCCATATCTAAAGGGCAAGCAGTACCTATGATTGTAGTGATGGAAAGTGGTGACATCAAAGCACCATTCGGAGGTGGCAACAATCGTCAAGGCATGAGCGACTACGGTGCGTCATTCTACAAAGTTATT
>Ga0326514_10000618_pt1 | contig 24002 bp, 30 predicted proteins | sample 3_2548_0518_D_FD_203653 | JGI IMG/M metagenome (GOLD analysis project Ga0326514, IMG submission 203653) | Bovine rumen microbial communities from UC Davis, California, United States - 3_2548_0518 | ecosystem: Host-associated > Mammals > Digestive system > Stomach > Rumen | place: USA... | reverse complement strand
CCACAGGATTGCACTCAGCTTCGTGTTGATGACGGCAAATTCCGTGTCCTTCTTCGCCATCTTGTCTTCAAGATCGCGGATGCGGCTCTCGTGGTCCTGCACCATCTCTTCCAGACTGTTCACGGAATCACCCCCAGCAGTTTCCCCCACGTCTCCGGGCCGATCACGCCGTCAGCTTCAAGCTTTCGGCTTTTCTGAAACCGGATAACCGCGTCCTTTGTGGCGCTGCCGAATTCCCCGTCTGCGCCCCAGACACCGCAGCGATAACCGCGCCCGGCCAGCAAGAGCTGAGCGGCCACGACCGCATCCCCCTTCGCGCCCTGTTCCAGATACGGCAGAGTCACCGAGCACATTTCTGTCTCCGGCTCCGGCTTTTCCTCCGTCTTTTGCGGCTGCTCGATGGTGATGGTGTTCGCGTTTGCTGCCAGAGACCAGTTCGGACGGCCATATCCGGCGATCTGCTGGCTCCCGATGGCATAGCTCCGTCGCGCTACCATGTCGGAGGAATTGCCCTCGACCGTAACGATGGACCCGTTTCCGACGCTGGTGACAATGCCGGTGTGGTTGATCCCGCCGCCTACGAGGAAGAACACCTGGTCGCCAAGCTCCGGGGTCTGATACCATGCCCCGCGGGATTTGTAATAGTTCGCGCTCTGGGCGCAGGCCGCGCCGCTGCATCCGGCGTACTGGTACGTCATCGCGCTGCCGATATCGTATCCGAAGCAGGCGATGAAGCCCGCGTCTACGAACACATCACACCACGGCTGATTCTGGACGTTCCAGCCGTAGAGCTTGGTCATGTCGGCGGAGTCGGCGTATTTGTTCCAGTTGTTCGGGCCTTCCATCGTGCCGATCTGGGCATTGGCCCATGCTATGAGCTTCTGTTTCGCTTGCTCGATCGTCATGTGACCACCTCCTTAATTGTGAACATCGGTTATGAATTCAAATGACTGGCATATGCAGCAGCTATAACGGGGAGAACATCAGCAATATACTCGCCCATCAATTTTTGACCGGCTGCGTTTGGATGCGTCGGAATCGTTGACGAGTCAACCGCGAATGTTGGATACATATTCGTTCGATTGATGCCGATCTTGTCAACGGCGATGAACGGAACACGCATGATCTTACATACATTATCGATGGCATTATTGTAGTCTGCCTGCGTGTACACGTTGTTACCGACTGTATGTGTCAACGTGTATCCGTTGTCCGTTCCGCGCATCGTAAACCATGTGGAAAGAGGAACGATAAGCGCATTCGGATAGTTGGTTTGCAGCTTTTTGATCATGCACGCATACGCTTCTGTAAAACTATTGCCCAGCACAGGCGTTGAATGTCCATCCCACGAAAGCGGTTCTGACTGCGCAGATTGCGCGTATGTGTAGTCATTCACGCCGCCAGCGATCAGAATAATGTCCGGGGTAATAGCCCCACTGTGGAGTCTGCCGCAACGAGTATCCGAGGACATAGGAACCTTGCTTACATGGGCAGAGTCCTCAAGCTGAGTCACGCCAGCGCCGCTCCATCCGTCAATGATAAGCGGCTCCATGCCAGTCTTTGCACACAGTACGCTCCACCACATTTGATCCGCGCTTGTTACACCACTGTTGCTGCCGTTATAATAGATGTCGTTACCAATCGGGACAGTGCCTGTGTAGGAAGAAATGCTGTCACCCAGCAAAGACAAACGCAAACCAGATAGCGGCTTAATCTCATCAGTTAAAGGAGTGCCATTGATATCATAGACCATAAACTCGTCTCCTTATGACCAGTTAGCGCAGCGATAATAGCTGCCGTTTGACGGGTAGAACACATCGTTCACATCTTCATAAAATCCCCACGTATCATTAACGACATCATGAGCTGGGATGAAGTGATACAAAAGCTGGTCAGTGTCTGGATCGGAAAATTTTACATACCCAAGTTTTGATATGCCGTTGTTTCTCAAACCGTACTTTTCACCAGTAGAAAATGCATACCCACCAGCCAACAAAAGTGTTTTGTTGTTCGACGAAACACCGGCAATGCTCTTTGTGGCGACATTTACAGTTGTATTGCCCCACTGCATATATGACTGCCCGCCATTTACAAAGAAGTACTTGACAACAGCCCTCGTATCTCCCGGAACGGCACTAAGCTGTTTCGCAACGCCAAGATTATATGCAGAAAAGCCTCCTTTGTTCGCTCTGGCATACCAGACCATATTTCCGGTATCGTTTGTTGTTGTGTTGTTGGCACAAATCAAAGCATCTGCATCTGACGTGTTGTTGCTGTTCATAGCCTCAAATTCGATGTTGAGCGTGTTAAAACTAGGTGAGTGCGTTAGTCCTGTATCGACATAGTCGGTACCCGTCCCGCTAGTCCTAGAATTGTAAATGTAATCGTACAATTCATACTGGGTAGCAATAACAGTAATATTCTCGCTCTCCGTGCCATAAGTTACGGTGATCGTATTGCTGCCATTTGACAGGGTGCCGCTCAAAGTATAGGTATCTACAACAGAGTAACTGCTGTCGCTATAGTATGCAGTTACCGTGATGTACTGACGCAAACTATCTAACGTATCCGTTACATAGATAACAGCCGTACCGGGGTTATACACAACGTTAATATGGTCGAGCGTTGCCCCACCTACAAGAGACTGTTCCAAAGCGTTATAGTACATCTCACCGTTGTCATCCGTGTACGCCACATGACGCAGCAATGTGAGCAGCGCATTCTTCGCCTCAAAGCTGAGTCCGTCAATACTGGCTGCGTGATCGTCGAGCCAGTCATCGACAGCCGTTTCGATCTGCTCCGTTGTCGGAGTCCCAGCGTTCGACCAAGCAGCGCCGTCAGACGTTTTCGTGAGAACCTGACCGACTGTTCCACCGTCCGGAAGTCCGTCCGCTTCGTCAGCCCATTCGAGAGCGTAGTCCGCTGTGCTGCTCTTTTTCAGCACTTGCCCTGTCAGACCACTCGCCGGTACTTCATGCACGTCTTGCCATGCTTCGCCGCCGTTGATCTTGCGCAGAACCTGACCGACCGTGCTGACTGTCGGATTCGTGATCTTCTTATCGAGAGCGGCAGCGATAACCGCGTTCTGCACTGCGTTGATAGAGGTCGGGTCGATCGATCTGTCGTACCCTATGATTGTCGTGCTGCGATACCACGTATTCGCTGACGTAAGGCACAGAGCGTCTTCTGTTCCGACGATTGAAAAGTTGATGCCGCCCTCTTCATAGAATTCACCGTCATAAATGATCGGCTTATAGCTGTAGCTGTATCCGATATCAACATTGTCGCCGTGACTGTAGCGAAGAACGATCTTTTTGCCTGCAAGAATAGCCGCTTCGATCTGCGCAAACGTCCTGTCGCTTGTGTACGAAATGCCGCTCAGAGTGACGTTGACAACATACTCTGCATTGAAAGAGCTGTCCCATCGCGTGACGAAATCGCTTGTGCCGTCCTTGACGAGTATCTGACCCGTCTCTCCACCTCTCGGCAAGCCGATGTTCACCATGCCCTCGCCGTCCGGGATGAAGTATTCGTGCTCGCCGTTCACGTCTGTGACAGTCATGATGTGACCGCCGTCAGCGTCTTCCAGCTCGACAGTCGGCGATACACCGAATTCACCGCGCTCAGCAGCTTCCCACACAGCAGTCGCAGCTTCTTGTGCAGCTTCCGCTTCTGCCGCTACGCTGGAAAAGGCTGCGATTGCCTGTGTGATGATATTTTGCTCTTCTTCTGTCGGCACAGCGCCGCTAGCAGCAGATCGCGCAACGACCGGAATGTGAATCTCATATTTCACTTCGCCGTCGCTGTCAGTCTCGTGCAGAAAGATGTAAACGACAACGCCTCTGCTTGTGCGCAAATACATGTTCGGGATATGCACTTGCTGATTGCTGCCGAGCACGATCGTTGTGCTGCCGCCGCCGAGAAAGCCGACATGCGCTTCAAAACTCGACGGCAGTGTCACGCCTTCGACTTCGACGATTTGACCATAGTCGAACTGATAGACAGCTTTCGTGCTTGTCGTGCGCTTCGCAGAAGATAAACTTGCTTTTATGATGTTTGACATATTGCTTCTCCTTTACGGCTCGCAAAGTATATCGTACACATTCACGATAGCTGTGCCAGAACCAGACGCATAAAGATTGACGCCGATGTAATACGCACCAGTGAGATCAGATACATCCATAACGACGACAAAATTGCCTGTCGTGCTGAGAACCGTCTCTTTTACTGCGTTGTAATTGTTGCTCGGTGCAGTGTTTGTCGCTGAGATGAACAATCGTTCTGCGTTGTTCTGAATTCGATCAACGCTGCCGCGCCACGTGATTGTTGAGAAGTTGCTGAGATCAATGCTGTTCACTGTCATAGCAGAACCAGAGAGCACGCCGCCGCCTGATGCTGTCAACAAAATGCTGAGACTGTTCGAACCGTTTGATACTTGCGGCGCTGTCGGCGTAATGTTCCAGCCGCCGTAAGACTGCGTGTAACTGATTGCTCTGCCTTCCCAGCCGCCAGTCGCAGATTCGCACAGATCGCCGTTGTTGTAGACGTAAAGCTCATACATCAGCGTCACGCCGTAATAGCCGACAGCGTTGATCACAACTGTCTGCGAGACGCTCAAGTCGTCATTTGTCGCTGTGACTGTCCATGCAGAGCTGCTGAACAGAGACGCTTTTACGCTGAAGATATGCGTGTCGAGACTTGCGTCGCTACTGTTGACCCAGCTCGTGCCACTCAGCGACACAGAGCCTCGCGTGACTGTGACTGTGCTGCCTGTCGGCACTGTGACCAGCAAGACAGCATTATCAGCACGCAGCGAACCGCCGCCTGTGCCAGAATTCGTTTTTCCAAGCATGTCTTACCTCCACGTCGCGACTGTCGCGACTGTGATCGCCGATTCCGGGATATCCGTCGCCCATATGCGCACGCCGCCTGTGATTGTCTGCGCGACTGGTGCAAACATTCCGCTCTGCGCGTCTTCGAGCGAGAACACGACCTCAACGAAGTCGTTGACTGTGACATCTGCGATCGTCATGTCTGCGTGATACGGATAATCTTCATACGTCTGATCTGCTGTCCATGACGAGACAGGAACCGATACGTCTGTGCTTGTCGAGATCAGCGTGCCGCCGCCGTTCTGTCCCTGATACGCAACAGAATAGTACGTCGCAGTTGTACCGGACGAATACGTCAGCACAACGCGCGTCCAGAGATACTTGCCAGCCGCTACTGACGGCGGTGTGCTCTGCCATGTCCCAGTCGGTACCGTTGTCGGTGACGAGCCTTGCTGATAGCGTATCGTTGTCATCGGCACCTCTGATGGCCCGACCGGGCCAGCCGGTATCTGGAATTCAAGATTGTACGGTGTTCCCTCGCTGCCGCCTGACACGACAACTGACGGACTCGCGCCAGTCGCAAGACCAGTCGCGCTTGCTGTCATGCCTGTAAGAGACGATGCAGCGTCGAGCACCGCTGTGATCTGCTGCGTCAGTACGTTGTAATAGTCGCTGCTGATCAGCGCGAGATCATCGATCTCGCTCTTCTCGATCTCAAGCGCGAACGAGAACGACGTGAGCCTTGATTCGTCCGGTGTGTAGATGCGCAGCGAGACAGATGCGCGTCCAGCAGCCGTCAGCGCCTGCGCCGCAAGCGTGATCGTAACGACGTGACCGTCGATGCTGTACGCCGATTCGCCGTTTTCGAGCGTGTCGTACACGCACGCCGTATCGTCCGGTTTCGCCACCTCGATCAGCACCAGCGCATTGCTCGGCACGTCCCACGCTGTCATGCCGTCTGTCAGATACGCCGCAATGCTGCGTGTCAGGCTGTCGTGCTGTTTCGCGTAAACGACCGTTGTCTCGTTCGGCTGCGTCAGATCAAGTTTGATTGTCGATAATACGTTCATGATTCACGCTCCATCTTCGTCAGGCTTTGTCAGCCAGATCATCAGCTCGCCCGGTGTCGCGTACATCGGTGACTTCTGCACAGCGTCGAGTATTGTCCAGTTGCGATATACGCGCTTCGTCTCGCGCACAATAACGCTGTCGCCAGACGTTTCATATATCTGTTCATATGCTGTGAGCACACTCGTCTCTGTCGGGTCATCAAATATCGTGTCTACTTCGATGCGCGTCAGAGCGTTCGTGTGAATCGTCAAGAAATTGTAGTTTGTCGCACGTATGACCGCATCACATGCGATCTCGCGCCCTGTTGCTGTTACAAGTCTAACCATGTGATCTCCTTATCCGCTGACACCTTGCGCAACGAGCATAGACGCTGCAACACCGACACTGTTTGTATAGCGGATTGTGCCAGCACGCATCTGATGACCACCAAGCACAAGATATGGGCACGATATTGAACCGTCAGCGTTAATCACGCCAGCATAGATGCGATTTGCAGCAAGTATGTTCGTCCATTGCAGTTGCATTTCGCCGCTCAACTTTGCGTATGCAATAGCTTGATCAAGCACTTTGTTGCCGGTTACAGAACCGTCAGCGATCTTTGCCGATATGACAGCGCCATCGACGATCTTGTTGACTGTGACGCAGTTGTCTTTCAGCTCTGCATCTGTGATGCTGTTCTTCTTCAATGCACCGCCGCCACCACCGCCGACAGAACCGCCGCGCAGCTTTTTGTCGCCGTCGATGCTGTTGTCCTTGATTCGCTCGACCGGCAGCAGACCTTTTCTGAGTTTGCTCGCGTCGTGTATCTCGTCACTCAGCGATGATCGTATATCGCCGACATCGATGCTGACATAGCGCTCGCGCAGCACGTCAAACGACGTTTTTGTGATCTGCGCTTTCTCTGAAACGCCGATCTTGACGAATTCGACACTCACTGTGTCGTGCAGACGCACGATCTGATCGAGCTGCGCATAGCTCAGCGTCATGCTCACGATCGGCTTTCCGATCTCGTTGTCTTGCATCCAGCGTCTGCCAAGCTCGTTGACCTGTGCCTTTGTCGGTGTTGTGCCGACAAACTCTGTGATATCGACCGGAAGGATTCGCTCGAAATCGAAGTTTCCCTCTGCATGCTGCACGTCGCCCCAGACTTCTGTGACTGTTTCATCTTCCCGATACTGATAGAACGGCCATACGCCTGTGTTCATCTCAGAGATGTTCTCATCCTGTTGAAAGTCTGTGATGTCGACACCGTAGCGCAGCACGACACCGCGATCTGCGCCAGCGCTGCGCAAGAGCTTGACGCTGTTGTGATCAAATTTGAATTCGCCGCCGTACACGTCTTGCCATGTGTTTTCAGAGCCGCCGAGCAGAGAACGCAAGCTTGTCGGGCTTTCAATCTCGACTATCTCTGTCACGTCCAGATCCGTTTCAAACGTGAACGCACACGCAGTAGCAGCGTTTGCTTTGAGCTTCTGTGCAAAGTCTGTCGCGCTCGTCGCCGTGAACGGCTTAACCGGAATCCCGCTCAGATCGTAGCTGATGTGATGCGCGTAAAACGACGTTGTGCCTTTGATCGTCTTGCCGACGCGATAGATATAAAACGGCTGCGCAACGTCCACCTGATTTGGCTTTGCATAGATAATGCGACGATTGCGCAGCTCGCTGTAGTATTCACCATCGACCGGGTAGACGAGCTTTAGATCATACTGCAAGTCTTTCATGTCGACTATGCACGATACTGCGTCTGTAAGCTCGCCGATACCCTTCGATGTAAAGTCAGATGTATCTTCAAACAAAATCGGTATCACAGCGTCCACCACCTCGGTGTTATCTCGATTCCCGTAATGCCGCCAGAGAACGAAAGCTCGTTCTCGCCTTCATGCAGCACAGCCCATTGACCGTGAACTGTGCTGTTTTTGATGACGCTGCCAGACGAAGCGCGACAGCGCTCTGTGCTGAGCGTCAGCTCGTCGCAGTCGTCGAGCTGCATCGTGTACTCGCCGACCGTCAGAGTGCCGCTGCCAGAACCGTGAACCACGATGACCGGCAGCGCGTCAAACCCTGTCGGGTTGATCAGCACTGTGCCGCTCGTCGCTCTGATCGCTGTCTCGCCGCTTTTCAGATACCGCTGCGGCTTGCAGTCGAATTCCAGCGTGAACGGATTCAAGCGATTCAGACGCGCTTCGAGATTAACGCCGTAGCGCAAGCGAGCCATGCGAAACACGTCCGGTTCTATCAGCGTTTCGAGTCTGCGATAGTCTGTGCTTTTGAGAAGCCAGTTGTTGACAGCAGCGATCACGCGAGACACGTTTTCGCGCAAGCAGTAACAGTCTGCTGTGCCGATGACGTTGCGAAAGCGACCGTTGAAATAGACGATGTCGCCCGAATGACCCGGCACGCTCACCGTCTCTACGTCCGGTTCCGCAGCGCTGAACTGTATCTCGCGCTGAAGCTCGATGCCGTATTTTCGAGCGTCTTCACCGTTTAGCCAGAAGTTATCACGCATATGCAGCGTCCTCTCTCTCGAACAGATTGCGCAGCTCATACGAAATACGCTCTGCAAGTGTCTCATCATCATCGTACTTTGCTCCGTCGATGTTGATAGTCACATTGTACGTTTTGCTATTGCCAGACGCTTCGCGAATGTCTCGCATAAGTCTGTCGTGTCCATAGACTATTTCGCCGCCGTTGCCGTCTCCAAATCCCAAACCGTTAAAAACTGTGGGCTTGGTGAACATATACGGGCTTTCATACGCCTTTTTGTACCATTCAACAGATACGTTCGGGATTTTAATGAGTCCCAAATCATTCCAGCTCCAAGAGAAATGGGGTAGCGGAATGTGAGGAAGAGTAAACTCAAAATCGAACAGGCCTTTGAGATCGCTGACAATTCCAGCGAAAAAATCTTTCACGTCTTGAATCTTTTCGCTAATCATTGTTGTCAATGAATCCCACGCGCTGACGATACCAGACTTGATTCCATCAACGATGCCAGTGCCCCATGCTTTTACAGTTGCAAACTTCTCCGTGATTCCGTCGCCGATCTTCGTCAGCAACTCACCGCCAGCGCTTTTGACGCTCTCCCAAGCGCTTTCGATGCCAGACTTGATGTTTTCGGCAAGATTTGTTCCCCACTCGACGGCTTTATCGACAATCGGCATCACATTATCTGTGAACAGCGTTTCAAGAACTGTCCAAAGCGCTGTAAGAATTCCCGGCAGCGCAGCGATAAGAGAGCCAACAAGAGAGACAGCAGCTTCTATAAGCGACGGCAGCAAGTTTTCAATCAGATTCGGTAAATTCTCTACGATTACCGGCCCGATGTCTTTTACGAAATCGCCGACACCTGTGAGCGCTGTTGTCACGACAGGCACGATGTTGTTCACAACATTCTTCGCACTCTCAACCACATTTGAGATTGCTTCGTCAAGACCTTCGCCAGTCGAGAGAGCGACAAGAAGATTGTCCCAAGCCGCTTTTGTCGAAGCGATACTGCCCTCTATTGTGCTAGACGCTTCTTTTGCAGTCGTGCCAGTGATTCCCATATTGTCTTGCACAATGTGAATAGCGCTGACAATATCAGCAAACGACAATGCAAGATCGCCATTTTCATCACGAGTAGCTTTGAAGCTTTTGTCGAGAGCTTCAGCGTCTTCGATCAGGCGCTCCATCTCTGTCTTCGTGCCGCCATAACCGAGCTTTAAGTTGTCAAGCATGGTGAAGTTGCCTTTGGCAAAACCTTGATACGCATTTATGATCGAGTCCATGCTTGTGCCCATCTTGTTAGCGTTATCAGACATGTCTCGAATAGCAATGTCAGCAACGCCAGCAGCAAGAGCCGTATCTCCACCTAGAGACTGCAAAAGAGACGCGCTGAAGCCTGTGACAGTCTCCATGTACTGATTCATAGACAAGCCAGCGGTCTTGTACGCTTGCTCTGCATTTTTAATGACACCATTTGCGTTCTTGTCAAATAGCGTCTCAACGCCGCCGACAAGCTGCTCATAGTTTTTGTATGCGTTGACAGACTGATTTACAATGCTGCTCACCGCAGCAGCACCAGCACCGACAGCAGCAGCCCCGACTTTAGCAGTCGTTTTTAAAGCAGAACCGATTTTCGAACCAAGCGTGCGTGCGCTTTTTGCAGCGTTGCCGATTTTGTCGTCATAATCAGACGTGTCAAGTCGCAGTATTGCGTTTAAGTCAAATACATCCATGTTATGCGCTCCCTATACGAGTGAGCTTGTCTTTGATGCTCGAAACGACTTCTTCTGACGTGCGCGTCTCGTCTACACCAAAAGCGTCAGCATACCGTGCGCTGAAGCCGCCAAGAGCTTTAAGCGCGTCAGTAACATAAATGCGGTATGTCTGCTCTCTGTCGTTAAATGCGCAGCGAGCGTTGACATACCGCAGAAAGTGTTTTATGTCCTTTCGTCTGCCTCTGAATTCACCGTAGCAGAGCCAGAAGAGGTCTTTTCGTCCTGACTCTGCGATGAGAAAAGGCTCACAATGTCCGGATCATTCAGCACTTCAAGCACTTTCTTCGGCAGCGCAGCCACAGTCGGTCTGTATGTCGCAACGTCTTCGCCGTCAGTGATAGCGAGTATCGTCAAAACTGCACGCTTGTGCTTTTTCAGTGCTACAGAAACAGCTTTGAGCCGATTGTTGCCTTTCAGAAGTGCAAGAACTTCTTTGTCTGAAATAATCTCAGACACCGGCTCGATAAGATCAGCGAGCACTTCGATTGCGTCCTCACCGCGAAAGTCAGACAGTTTCATTGTGACCCCCTAATTAATCTTCTGCTTCAGCAGAATAGAATTCCATCGGCATCGTGTTCTGATCGTTAATGGACACGTGACCAGTCATTTCAAGAGTGATCTGACCCTTGCCGTTCTTCGTTGTCTGAAGAGAAAAGCCGCCAGTCGAAAGAGCGTTCTTCAGCTTGACAGCGACCATGCCACCGTCAGCGCGATCACCGACCCACCAGAGATCGCTGAAGTCAGTCTGCTCAAGATCGCGTCTCGGCACGATTTTGCCAGAAGCAGCAGTGATGTCAGCGGCGCCAAGAGCAAGACGAATCAGCTCAACAGATGTGCCGAGCGATGTCGTGCTCATTGTGCATTCCCAGCCGTCGAGATGCTTCAGCTCTTTCATGTTGTTCGGGCAGTTGTCGACATCTTCGCCAAAGTCAGAATATGTCGGCACGCACGCTACCGTGATGCCGCCAGTCGTCGCGCAGATGATGTCTACATCGCTCGGCGCTGCTGGCGCTGCCGGGTTAAAAGTTTTAAGCAGAACACCAGCGTCAAGCTGAAGCGCATTGAACGTGTTCTGCGGAATAACAGTAAACATTCCCATTTTGTTAGTCCTCCTAAACAGCAGTGAGATAATCTGCTGTGATGTTCAAAAGTATTCTGCGAATGCTGTCTTGCTCGACAGCCATTCTTTGCGCAAACGGTTGTCCGAGCTTAATCCATAGATAGCCGCCGTCAACAGCAAGCACAACGCCGCCATAACCGATGTATTGAGCGATCTCGTCTGCTTTCTGCGTAATTGCAGCCCATGATGTAGAGCGATACCAGAGCGACGCTGTGAGAGCGACTTCATTGCCGATGTTTGACGTTATCACTTCATACGTGATGTAGTTGCTCGGCAGCTCCATGCTCTCGTCATAAGAGCTTAACTCATCAATTGCGAGAAGATCGAACGAAGACCAGAATGCATGAAGTGCTTGTGCTTTATCCATTCGGCAAACTCCATTCTTCCGCTGTGACTTGTCGCATGTTCAGCGTTGCTGAAGCTGGTGTCTTCTTGTCGTCGCCGTCAGATGTGACTCTGAAAATCTTGCTGTCAGACAGTCGCTTCACGACATCGTGATACTGCAAATTGATCGCTCGCGATGTCGTTATTGTGTAGAGAGATGTAACACCTTGCACGCCAGCAACGCGAGCTTCAATCGACGTGTCAAACGTAGCAGCAGCGTCGAATTCAGCGCCTTCTGTCCACACAGAAATAAAACTGCCGTAGCCGTCAGCAGTCGTCGTCTTGTCGAGCATGACAAAACGTTCCATAGCTTCAGATAAGAGACTCATATCTTCCTCCATCTGTTGAGAGAGCTTGCAAATGCAGCTTTCCAACCGTTTGAAGTAGAAGCGCTGCCAGTAGATGAAGCGCTGCTGCTCTTTGTGTAGCTGTAGCCGCCGAAGCTCTCTGAGTTGTACGGCGACATCGCTGCGCTGTCAAGCGTCTCAAACTTTGCACGCCATGCGTCGATCTCAAGCGACAGCTCAATCACCGCTTTCGGTATTCCGAGCGCCCAGATCGCGCCGACGAACGTCTCGTCGATCAGTTCGTCAGAGCTGTCTTCGTAGCAGTGCACGCCGTCATTGAAGACGCTGCCGATCACTCTGTAATACTGACCGGGCAGCAAGAAGTCAGCGGTCAACGTGCCGCCAGAAATCGTGAACGTGCCTTCGTGACGTTCGAGATCAAACCAGTTATGAAGTTCCTGACACAATTCTGTCAGCACGTTACCGCCTCCGTTTATTTCAAGTATTCGCTCATGATATAGCCGCCGCCAGCAATTGCCGTCCAACCGGGAGCTGCGTCTGCTTTCGGGTCAACAGTGACTTTTTCGCCAAAAGGAAGCACAGCAAGGATTTTGCTCTCCTTGCTGGCTTTCTCCCTTTTGCAGACTCCTCCAGCCCAATTGACGGTGAACGTCTTACGCGCAGCCATGATTAAGACGCAGTGATCGTGCCTTTCACGACACCACCGGCATACTCGACGAAAATCTGGATGCCGTCCATGACGAGAGACTCGATCTGAGCACGCTCCTCGTTCTGGTAACCGCTCTTCATGCCGATGAAGCCAAGCTCGTCAGCAGTCAGATTGAACGCAGCAGCGATGTCGCCGTTCATGGTCAGATAGTAGAGGACAATGTTCTGCTTCGCAGTCGCGACAAAAGTGCCAGCAGTGACGCGAGAAGTCAGAATCACAGTGCCGAGGCCAAGGAAGTCCTCGATGTAGTTCATGCCGAAGACGGTCTGAACGCTGATCTGCGCAGTGCCGAGATAGTTGGCAACGTCTGTCGGGTTGAGGAAATACACAGCTTCAGCAGCGTCGTCTTCGAAAGCGACCTGAAGCGCACCCCACGCATTCGCGAGAGCAGCCTGAAGGCCGACACCAGTCGCAGTGACAGAGCCGGTGATTGTGCCGTTGAGGAAGTTGAAGAAGTTGGTGCGCACACCCTTCTGAACGTCACGCAGCAGCGCAGCGTCAGTCTCGCGAACGGCCTCTTCGTAGCCGCTCTTTTTGATCGCTTCGGCAGAGACAGCTTTACGCCACTTGTTCAGAGTGATCTCGCCGATGGGAGTCTTTGTACGAGCGTACTGAGACAGGGGGATGATCTCGCCTTCGGGAACAGCGCCGCTCTGGAGAGTGCCAGTAGTGGTGTAGTAGTACATCGTTGTGCCTTCCATCATCGGAATCTTCCGAGTGACACCGAGCACCTCGATCAGCTTCGCGAGGGAGTTGTGAGTGAACTGATGAACGAAGTCGACCTCGCGGACTTTCGCCATCTGAGTCTGGGTAATAAGATTGGTTTCAGCAGTGGTTACAACATTAGCCATGATAGTTCTCCTTCTCGGTTAGAAACCGAATAATTCGTGATTTTCAGCAATCGCACGCTGTCGTTCAGCGATATCTTTGATTGCCATAATTTCGTCTTTGTTCTTGTAGACTTTGCCGCCGCCAGTCGGTGGTGTCGCTGTCTGAGCGCCTTGCTGTCCAGACGTAGTGATGAAGTCAGACCATTCCTCTTTGATGCTCTTCTTCAAGTCAGAAGCGTTCTCGATCTTGCCGTCTTTATCAAGCTCGACTTTCTCAAGATCAGAGACTTTCAGCACAGCGTCGATTCTCTTTTCAGAGACACCGACTTCTTTCAGAAGCGCTTTGTAAGCAGCTTCTTTCTTGCTCTTTGTCTCTTTCGCGTCAACGTCTTTCTTGAAGTTCTCAAACTCTTCTTTGATCGCGTTGTACTTGACTTCAAATGCGTTCTTCTTACCGTCGCCAGTAGCAGCTTTGAGATCGTTCAGCTCTTTCTGAACAGATGCAAGTGTCTCTGCGTCCTTCTTGAAGCTGTCTCTCTCTTCTTTGATGCTGTCGAGATCAGCGCTGTGTCTCGCGCAGATGTCTTCAGCAGCTTTGTCCAGATCATCAACCGGCATGTTGTGTTCTGACAAAATAGCCTTGATTTGCTTAATAGAAAATGCCATGACATATTCTCCTTTGTCTCGGTGTGCAGTGTCTCGCACATTAGAATTTTATATAAAGCGCGTTGTCTTGCGCGTTATACCAACAAAAAAGCAAACAGAATCGAAATTAAAATCGAAACTGTTTGCTTTCTCAGTTTGTATTTAGTTTATTTACTTAGATGCTGTTCGATGATCGCTTTGTATTCGTTGATGTGATTCGCGATCGCGTTCTTCAAAAAGTGAATCGGCTTTATGCCGCGAGTCCAGTGGCCGTCACCGTGAGAGTCGACATAGTACCACGGCGACTGTCTGCCGCCGCCGCCGTCGAGATAGATACCAGTGCCTAGCTCGTGATAGATCGCGTAAGACTGATTCGTGCCGACGTAGCAAGCTTTCTCGTCTGCGCGAACGAGATGACTGACGCTGTTGCGCATAGCACCAGTGTCGACGCGAGACGCTTGCGTGATGTTCTGCTTCGCGTGTGAGACAGCTTGATTGCCAACCGCTTCAAGAGCGGCTTCGATTTGTTCTTCCAAAGCAGAAAGAACTTCATCGCTGTTGTCTGTGATCTGTACTTCAACGCTCAAAACACATCAGACTCCTTGAGCTTGATAAACACATCTTTTCTCTCTTTCGGAAACTTGACTTCTGTTTTCTCAGTTTCCCAGCACGGATCGTCGTGATAGCAGATGTCACTGACGAGCGTGCCTTTTCTTACTCGACAACAAGTGTTCGCATATAGTCGCTCGCCGTCATCAGCACAGCCTGTGAAGTAGTATGCATCGTCGTCTTCGACTGCATAGAATATCTTGTTCAAGCCGAGCGTTTTAAGTGCTGCATCAATAGCAAGGATCAATTCAGTTTTCGATGTCATTGATAAACACGTCCCTTATGATTTCGTTGAACGGCAAATCGTCGATTCTGAAGATTCTGAGCGATCTCAGACCCATTCTGTCGAAATACGAAGAACAATTCATTTTTTCGTCATCCGTTTTCTGTGGGTCGAAGAACTGCACTTTACCACCGACGTTTTCTGCGATGAAAACATGACTTACACGACCATCAATCCAGCCGCCGTCGATGATTGCTCGCGAGCCGTTGCCGTAGCTATTCATCAAAGCGTTGACTGTCTCAAGAGCTTGTTCTTTCGTAAACGATTTTGACTCTGTAATCGTCATGCCGTACTCTTGCCATAGCGCAGTTGGTTTTCTGTCTCCTTTGTCATACGGCATTGTGTAATTTGTGCCGCGAGCAAGTGTGTCGTTCATAACATCGTAGCAAGGCAAGGCTGTCACATCGTATCCGCGTCGTCTTGCTTCATATGTTGTCACGCAGCGCTGGCAGTTGTCTTGCCACTCTCTGCCGTCGTTGAAGTGCGGATTCGTTGCGTTAATGTCATCTGCGATGCTGTGATCGCCGACAATCGGCTTGATCCACGACACGACTTCTGGGTTTTCTACGGGGTTTGCGGTTGCATCTGGAAGTGAAGCAATCTTCTCCGCTTTCTCTCTGCTCTGTCGCGAGCCGTTGGTAGAACGATATTCTCGCTTTAGTTCTTCCCACTTTTCAGTATCATTATACTTTAAATTCTGGAAGGAATCAATATCATTCGGCACATCATCGCCAAGAACTGACTTGTATCTTGCGAACTGCTTTGTGTCTTCTGCTTTGTTAACGACAGCCTTTCGCGACGGATCATCGTGCCAGTCTGAAAGATTCGGCTTTCCAGCCTTGAGCCATGCAGTCTCTTCTTCTTTCGACATCGCTTTTGCGTTCTGCCACTCTTCAAAAGACATGTCGCCCATTTTCGGGCTTGATTTAACAGTGTCGCCCTCGAAGCCTTTGACCCAGCTAAGCAGCGTACAGCGACAGTTCCAGATCAATTCTTGCGGAAGATTTGAGCCGTCATAGTTCACTTGAGCGGGCCACAGAATTTTCACGCCCTCGATCTCGAACGGCTCTCCGACACCTCTGCGCTGACCGTGCATCATTCTGTGCTCGTGTCGTGTTCTGCCGTCAAGAGTCGCTTGCCATTCAATCGTGAGATCAACGCCGATCTGATCAGCTCGTCTGAATGCTTGATAACGACCAGCGTTCTGAGCGTTTGTCGTCATTGTTCGAGCATAGCGAACAGCAGCATTGTAGTTCATCTGACCGACGTTCTGTAGACGCTTTGCCACATCATACGGCGACTCGCCTTGCAGAATGCCTTGCAGAACAGCAGACTGAATCTTGTTCTTATTCCACTGCAAATCTTTGTTCTGAGCGATTTCGCGCTGCTTGCGTGTGCTTGGCCCCGGCATCAGCGTTCTTTCTTCAGACAGCAGATATTCAGCAGTGTCGTGATTGTATAGCGTGAAGCTTGTATCGATCTCTGCGTCGTGCTCGATCTGATACGTTGCAAAGTTTGCGTTCAGCGCATACACATCGCTCATTCTTCCTTTTGCGATCTGTAATGCAATCTTATTCGCGTTGTGATAGTCTTGCGCGAGCGTGTCGCGCATAGCTTCCCAGCGCTTGCCGATCATTTTGTGACGAAAGACCCAGTCGTTATACTGTTTTTGAGTGATCTTGCCAGCTTTCAGAAGAGATTCTTGAACTTTGCGCTTTTCTTCGTCTTCTTCAAGATACGCTTTCAGCTTCGCAGCAGCTTCTTTGTTCGCTGTGCGATACTCTCTCGCGATTCTGCGTTCAAGCTGCTTCAGCAGCTCGTCTGTAAGTTCGTGACCTCTGTCTGGCATTTAATCACTCTTCTTCAGTCTCTTCGTCAGTCGTTTCGTCTTCTTCGCTCTGAAGATCGTCAAGTCGTTCTTTCTTCTCTGCTTCGAGCTTTTTCAGCGTCTCTTCGATAAGATCAACGTCGCCGAAAATCGTCATGATCTTGCGCGTGACGTACTCTTCGTCGAGATAGCTTGCAGCTTGCACGATCGTCTGCACTTCTTCTTGCGTGTTGATCATTATGCTGCGCGTGAACGACGCTTCATCTTCAACATTCGCAACGATGAACAGCTTTTCAAGAAACTCTCTGATGCAATACTCGAATTCGTCTGCTTTCGAGTTGATCGGCTCATACGCAGCGCGAATCTCTGTTGCTGTTGCAGCGCCAGAAGCGATGTCGTATGTATTGAGAGCCATGAAGTCTTTGTACAAGTCTCTCTCGATGCGATCAAGCAGCTTCTCTCTCGCTTCGTGCGGTATATCTACTGTGTGCGCATCGACAGCAGTACCGGCAGCGTCGTCAACAGACGCAGCGTGAACGATATGCAGTCGCTCGATGAACTGAGCGAGATCAGTGTCGTCCATGCCGCCGACGTTGTGTAGAATCCAGTACATCTGAGCATTGTCAAGCTCGTCTGCGAAGCCTGACTTGATGATGTCATAAGCGTCGATCTGCGTTCTGATGCCGACAAGCTCGCTCTGATGATGCGGATTGCCCCACAGCGGTACAATCGGAAACGACGGGTAGTTCTCGCCGTACATGTATTCTGTGCCGTCGACCTCAGACGTGCGCACATTCAGAATGTACGGTCGTTTCTCGTGAAGAATGCGTCCTTCGCCTTTGACCCAGATGTAATCGGTATAACCGTCCTCTTCGTACAGCGTCGCTCTGAGCGGCTTCGTCTCGTCTACTTGCCAGTGACGAACACCAGCTCGCTGAGCGCCTGTCTCTTCGTCTTCAAGCGGTTTATACTCAATCTCTTTAAAGACTTCGCAGTGATCAAGATTGTAGAAGACATACGAGCACGCTTCGACGAGCGCAGAGCGTGCAGCTTTCTGAAGCTGCGTGTCGAAGTCAGAGCCGAGCTTGCGAGCTGTGTCGCTGTGCTTGAAAGAGATGCCGTTGCCGAGCAAGAACTGATTCTGCTGCGTCACGAAGCGTCTGAAGAAGTTCGATGCGAGCTTGTAGTTTGCGCTCCATTTATCTTCGACCGGTCTGCCTTGCAGATTGAAGAGCGCACGCTGAAACGCGACGATTGTCGTGTTCATCTGTCTGTCGTAGTCTTCAGCGATCTTTGCCGTGCGATACATCTCAGAGCTGACATGCTCAGAAATGACAGCACGAACAAAGTCCATGCGCTCCTGTTCGCTTTCGCCAAGCGCGATCAAGTCTTGATATGTCTTCATGTTTCACCTCAGTTGAAAATGGGCTTGTACTTCTGATCGTCGCCCTTCTTCGACCAGAGCTGTCGAATGATGCTTGCAAGCGAGTCTGGCGCATCATCGTGTTCAGCGTTCTCGTTGTAGTCGCACACTTGGTTGATGTAGTCTGCGTCTGTGCCGCTCACGAACACCACTTTGCCCCACTCTGCTTTCAGATACGATGTGATCTTGACGTATTTGTTCATCTTCTCAGCATACGGCAGTGTTCTCTCGCCGTGTGCTCTAAGCGACTTTGCCAGATAGCCTTTATCTGCGTTTGTTTCGCAAGCAATGCGTCCAGCGTTAAAGGCTCTTCTGAGTCGAATGATCTCGTCTTCAACGTCGTCGACGTGCTTGTGCCAGAGCTTTCCAAAGACATAGTATTTACCGTCGTACTTTCTACAGATTGTAAAAGCAGTAAAGTCTTCGCCGCCGTATGCAGCGTCGACGTGACACTCGCCTTGCTCGCACATTGACGGATCGCCGTCTGTGACAGGATTGTCGAACAGCACGTCTTCATCTGCGATGTGCTTCAGCTCGTAGTTTGCAGCAAACAGAGAAGCTGTCATGCTCTGCTTCAGCGCTGCAAGCTCTTCGTCGCTGATCAGCGCTGTCTGATAACAGTCGTACTTCTCAATGTTTGGCATTAAAATGAACGCATCCTCTTTATGCCACGGTGTGCCAGAATTGAAGATGCGTCCGTCTCTGTTTTTGATGTTCTGAAGCTCTTGATAGACGAGCTTTGTTCTCTCACGCTCTGCTTTCGACACTCTGTCGTCTTTGTTTATAATATCGTCTGTGAAGATGATGTCGAAATGCTTGCCTGTCAGAGAACCATTCGAGCCTTGCGCTGTGAGCTGCGCTGTTCCTCTTGGGTCTGTGCATAAATTCGTCGTAATCTCTGTCTGCGTTGAAGTCGTCAGTCTCAGTTCTACATCGTAAATGACTTTTACGAAGTATCTGATGACTTGCGACAGCAGCATCTTCTTCACTTGCGCGACGATCTCTTTGACATCGCCGTCTGTCTTGCGCATGAACAGCACTTTCGTGTTCGGCAGCAACACAATAATGATCGTCAGCGCGATCGAAACACATGTCGTTTTGTATGAACCGCGATGAGCTTGAAGCGTCTTGTCTTCTTTCGCTTCAATCATGTCAATAAGCCAGCGATTGTGAAGCTCTTCAGTCAGCTTTGTAAAGCCGAGAAGATGACCGAGCTTGTATGGCTTGTTGATCAGAAAGTCGACTGCTTGTTCACGAGTCATTGACCATCATCTCGACTTGCTTCACAACGTCTGGGTCGATGTCTGTCACAACAATTGTCTCAGACGGTTTCTCGCCGATCGTGTCGCGAATCAGCTCAAACGCTCGCGTGTTTCCCTTGAGCGCTCTCTGCACCATCTGCTTTGTGATCGCGTCTTTGACTGTTGTTTTGCCGATGACGTTGCCGTTCTTGTCGCGCTGACTGATCTCAGCTTCAAGCTCTGCTTCAAACTGCTCTCTGAACGTCTTTTTTGCTCGTTTTGCTTCAAGAGATTTCGCTGCTGCTTTCGACGCAGTTTCGCTGTTGAAGCGATAGCCGTCAACAAGATTTGCTCTGCTGTTCGGATTCTCTCCTCTTGGCATTGTCATGACCTCTCTTTATCGTTTGTGAAACTCAATGAACGGCTCACCTTCACCGTCTTCGTCTGTGCGAGCGCCGATACCGAAGCCGCCGATCTTGAAATCAGAGACTCGTCTGCATTCGATGTTTCTGTCGTGAAGCCACGAAAGAATGTCAGTGTCGATCGGATATCTGACTTTTCCGACATTCAAGAGACAATAGCGATCATGTTTCAACGCTCTGTAGACTTTGTCGAGAAGCACGTACAAGAACGTGTCGCGCCACTGCTCATATGAGCTGCTGCGTTTCCAGCTCTGCGTTTCTTCGTCGCTGTATCTCTCTGTATCGAAGTACGGCGGCGACGTAAACGCGAAGTCAACGCTCTCGTCTTCAAGCTCAAGCTCTTCAAACGGTACATTGTGATACTCGTAGTTGTCAGAGAGACGCAGAAACTCTTTCAGCTTGAGAAGACCGTTATACGTCTTTGTGCTCGGGTCGCTCGTGATGTATCTGATGTTATTGAACATGCAGCTTGCGAGACCGAGAGTGCGACCGCCCCAGCCAGAGCACGGGTCAAGCACTGTATAGCCGTCTTTGCAGTACGTCTTGTATATGTCGCGTGCAAGATACGGCTGAAACTCGTTCACATACTGAATGCCGCCAGAGCCGATGCCGATGTACTTGTAAAACTCGCTCGACACACATGCTTTGTTCTGCACATTCACAATGAACTTTGCAAGTGCGCGTCTGTAGTCGTCGCTGCTGTTGATCGCTTCGAATATGCTGATCGCGTGATTCGTCGCAGTATCAAGTCTGTGTGGGTTGAACAGCAGAGAGATGTTGTAGCCTTCGTTGTAGCCTTGACAGAGACGATTGAATTCGTGCTTTGCTTTTGCTTCGCACATGATTGTGCGTGCGAATTCTTCAACAGTAGCATAGTGCTTGAATTCTTTCATCTCGTCTTCGATGATCTCTTCTTTGCTGAAGTAGAAGAAATCATTGTCTTTCTCTGCTGTGACAGAGTCGTACTCTTCATCTTCTGGCAGCTCGAAGCCGAAGTCGTAGCCTTCGAAGTCGATGTCTTCAAGCTCCCATGCGAGAAGATCGTAATTCCAGTCTGCTTTCTCAGAGACTTTGTTGTCGAGCAGTCTGTATTTCTTCTTCTGCGCTTCTGTCATGTCAAGCTCGCGCTGCACTTCGACTTCGCGCCAGCCGAGCTTCTTGAGAGCTTTCAGTCGTGTGTGTCCGCAGATGATGACATTGTTCTCGTCGACGATGATGTGCGCACGATAGCCGCACTGCACAATGCTTTCAGCTACGTCGTCGACTGCTTGATCGTTCTCGCGTGGGTTTCGATCGTACGGTATGATTTCGTCGATCTTGAGTGTGACGTACTCTTTCATGTTTGACCCCCTTGTTTTGTCGACCTCTTGTTAAAATGGATAGCTGCCCCCACCTCGCATATGATGCTACCCTCGCCCCCTCAGCTTGCTAGAAAAACGAGCAAAAGAACAAGCTGCACTGCACTGTTTATTTGTCGGCAGAGTAGCGCCACGCGAGAAGGTCAAACACGTGAGCTGTCTATCGGCTACCCTTTTACCGCTTTTGGTGCTTCCTGATAGTGTCGAGCTATCGTCTGACGATTATAAGTCGTCTGCTCTGCCGTTGAGCTAAAGAAGCAGATAAGCCGCCCACGAATGAGCGGCCTACCCGAAAGGAGGAAAATAAATGAACAAGCGCTCACCACAGCGCTGGCGCTACAGAACGGGATTGAACCGCTAACCTGTTGATTACAAATCAACTGCACTGCCGATTGTGCTACTGTAGCGTGTTTGCAGTTTAGCGGCACTGCAAAGCCGTTTTCTCGATCATCAGCCAGCTACGACGCATTCGCGTTTTCACTACCATACGAGATTGCAGAACACGACTTGCGTCTATGTGGGTTTCGCGATCCTGTCGCGACCTGACCAGTTCTGCAAAAGAAAAGAGCCGTCTTTCGACAGCTCTTCATGCTTGTACTATATCACCCTCTTTTTGTAAAGTCTATGAAATAAAAGTGCAATCTTAAAAGAGACACATTTGACCATATTCTTCTGTATCGTATCCATCAAAGCGCTTCATTAGCTTGTTAATGTACGCTTTGAACGTGTCCCACGAAGCGAAGCAGTCAAACTTGTCGATTGCGAAACCGCTGCCGCCAATACCGATCTTGCCGTGATAGTCGATGTTGAAGCTTACGAGATAGTTGTGATCGTTCCAGATGTCGTGCGCTGTCTTCTCGTCTATGAATCGTGAGCTGAGTCGCAGCGTGATCTTATTGCTGCAACAGTTGACACACTGCTCGTGACAGAATATCTGTCGTCTCTCGATTCTGTCTTTGATTGACTCATACACGATGACAGGCACAAAGCTCGTCGCTGCCATTTCATTCGTCGTGCGCATAGCTTTCAAGCATCTCAGCTTCGCGATCAAGCTCTGCTGCATAGTCAAGCTCTTTCGCTGTCGCTTCTGCGTCGTCGACTGCTGCTGTCAGAACTGCGATCATGTTTCGCAGTGTCTCGCACGTCTCTTTCTTCGCATATAGCTGTGCATTGTTTCTGACGCGAACGTCATTCCAGCGCTCAAGCACACGCTCTAAGCCTTTTCCCAGCATTGCGAAGTCGTCGTCGAGATCGAAAATGTGTCCGTTTGCATTCTCTCTGATGACGTGAACGTCATAAAGCATGATTGTCATTGTGTTTCTCCTTTCTCACACCCAGCCTTCGTTTTTCAAGCGCTGGTAGTCTTCTTCAGCTTCTTGCTCTGCGTACTCAAAGCGCAGATCATCTTCTGCGCAGCACAGATCGTCGTACAGTGCGATGATGCGATCTTCGTCTGTCTCGTCTTTGATGCGTGCTTTCAGCGACTCGATGCGAGTTTGCAATACGTTGATATAGCTCATGTTGATCTCCTTTCTACTTCAGCTCTTCGATCATCGTCAGAACTTTGTTCAGACGTTTGCGCTTCTTCTCAAGCATTTGCGCTTCTTCAGCGCATTCATCGAACATAGAAATCCAGTCCATCAGATCATCACGCTCGTTTGCGAGTCGTCTGATTCTGCGAAGTCTCTTGACATACTGCTCTGAAGTCTCGCCGCGACTGATCGCTTCGAGCGCTTGTGCGAGTGTTAGCTTCATTTCGATCTCCTTTCACCACGTGTCGATGCGTCTGCAACACAGAACTTCAATCACTCTCGCACCGCTTGCGTGAAGCTGTCGCAGAGCGTCTTCTCTGCTCTTCGCTTGAAAGTACAGCGTCTTCAAATAGTTACCGCTCGTGTAGAAGTCGACGCGCCAGTCATATTTCCAGTTGCTCATGTGCTGCTCCTTTCAGTCTTTCGTCCAGTAGTTGCCGATGCAGCCGTCTGTGCTGTCCCATGTGTCGTAGACTTTCGCGTTGACGATTGCGACGATATGATGTCCACCGATGTTCGCGATATAGCGCTTGTTTCTGTAAGCGAGACTGCTGCAAAACTCTGCGCCAGTGTATTTCGTGTTATCGATCTTGCGCGGTTGCTTCTGCTTCGTCCAGCCTTTGAGAGAGAGATACATGTCGATCAGCTTGTTTTCTGACATGTCGTAGCCTGTCTTGCACTGAAGAACTGCCATCTCAAGAACGACTTGATTGTAGTCGATCTCTGCTGCTGTGCTAATCGCTCGAATCACGCAGTCGCTCGTGAATCTGTTGTGCTTGTTCGCGTTGTAGAAGTGAAAGAACGCTGTGTCTGGGTATTTCTGCTGTCTTGTCATACTTTCTCCTTTCGCCCGTATAGCCGTTAGCGCAGCTTATTTTGTTATGCGTTCAATATGTAATCAAACACTTTGTCGATTCGTCCAGAAGTGAAGATCGTTCCCTCTCCCTCGATCCAGAGCGTTCCGCAGTATCTACTGCGCTCTGTCCATCCGTGGTTCGCGTCGAGCGTCCATCTCTTTCCGCTTGCTGTGATTCCTCTCGCGCTGCGTCCCTCTTGAATGAAATTCATTGCGAGCGCTTTCTCTCCGTTCTTCTCAAAGACTTTCATAAGCTCGTCGAACTGCTTGTTGTATCGATTGACGTTGTTGA
>Ga0326514_10000617_pt1 | contig 24025 bp, 19 predicted proteins | sample 3_2548_0518_D_FD_203653 | JGI IMG/M metagenome (GOLD analysis project Ga0326514, IMG submission 203653) | Bovine rumen microbial communities from UC Davis, California, United States - 3_2548_0518 | ecosystem: Host-associated > Mammals > Digestive system > Stomach > Rumen | place: USA... | reverse complement strand
TGCCCCCACAAACGGCGGATTGCCCATAACGTAGTCAAATCGTACATGATAGGTTGTTGGTTTCTTTTTGGGAAGGACTTGAACCGATTCCGTATGTATCTCCAAATTGTTGTAATACAAGGGTTCGTTTGCCATTGTTGGTGCAATCTTGGACAAGTCGGTGTAGGCTACAGTTTGTTTGGCGAAAATGGTCGGCACTTTCTTTTCCGATTCCCATTCATCCCAAGGAAGCCTCAAAGCATTGCCTTCCTTGATATTGGCATAGCTTTTCAGCGGCAGGAAGTCGATGTCGTGCTGGATGATGCGCTCGGTTTCGGCGAGCATCTGGGCCTCCGAAATCCATAGGGCGGTGGTGGCCACAGTGACGGCGAAGTCGTTGATTTCTATGCCATAGAACTGGTTGATGCTCACTTTGATGGGGTTCAAGAACTCGCCCATCATCATCTGGCCATGATACTTTTCGCGAAATATTTCATTCTCCAATCGGCGCAGGCTCAGGTAGGTTTCAGTCAGGAAGTTGCCACTGCCGCAAGCGGGGTCGAGGAAGGTGAGCGAAGCCAATTTGTCTTGATATTCGTCGAGGTGGCGCAAGCGGGTTTTCTCCACTTTTTCTTCAAGAATCTCATCCAACTCGCGGCGCAAGTCGTTCAAAAACAGCGGGTCAATCACCTTGTGGATGTTCTCGATGCTCGTGTAGTGCATTCCACCGTTGCGGCGTGTTTCGGGATTCAAAGTGCTTTCAAACACGGCCCCGAAAATGGTGGGCGAAATCTCGCTCCAGTCGAAATCGAGGCTGGCGTTTTGGAGCAAGGTTTGTTTCAGTTCTTCCGTGAATTGCGGAATCTCAATCTCTTCCTCAAACAAGCCGCCGTTGGTATAAGGGAAGGCCTTCAAGTCGTTCTTCAGATACTTGCTGCGCTGCTCCAAAGGGGTGTTGAGCACCTTGAACAGCTTCAACAAGGCATCACTCAGGTCCTCGGCATTATAGCCGTTGAGGAAATCATGGAATTGGTCGTGCCTGAACACGCCTGCATCCTCGGCATATAGGCAGAACACGATGCGCACGCAAAGGATATTCAGCCATCGCAAAGCCTCAGCCGAGGTGTCGTCATATTGCTCCAGCAAGGCATCGTAAACCTTGCCGACAATCTCGCCGGCCTTCATCGAGACCCGCATCTCCTTGGTGATGTGTTCGCTCTTGGCATCGACGAGGAACTGCAAGCGGTAATATTCTTTGCCCAAGTCTTTCAGGAAGATTTGCTCAGGCTCGCCGTTGGGCTGTTCCATGTCGTAAACTAGAAATTCCTTGAAGTTGCAGGTCACAATCCACTTCGGATGTTGTGACAGCGGCAGATTGGCCACATATTTCTTGCCTTGCTGGAACGGCGTGAGTTTGCCGCCCTCGCTTTGCGGAATGGGGGCGCGCAAGTCCTTGTCGATGGATTTCTGCTCGATGAGCACTCTCGTCGAAGGGATGTGCCCATCGATGAAGTTGGTGGAATCTACCATGCTGTTCACTTGTTCCTCGTAGCGGATGAAATCAGGCAGGTTTTCCACGCCATAGACATTCGAAAGCAAGTCCGTCCAAAACAATTGCGACTCGCCGCGTTCATATCCTCTTCCTTGCCATCTCTCGGCAAACGCGGCAGCCGCCGCAGCGATTTGTCTATCGGTTTTCATGCCGCAAAGGTATTGAAAATTCCGCTTAAATTACAAGGGAAAAAGCGTGACAAGTCTACAAAAGCATCTTTTTCACTTCGTTGCGGTGCTCATAGAGGGTGCAGCCGCCGGTGTGTTCCCAGCCGAGGGCGCGGGCATCGCGAATTTTGCTGAAAAGGGGTGATGCTATGGCCTCGCGGAGCCCCGTTTGTGCCACGTTGCGGTCGCTGAAGGGCGAAAAGGGGCATGGCTCGGCACTGCCGTCAGGCCCGATGTGGAAGAAACCTCGTCCGGCAGCCATACAGCCGTCGAGGGCTTTCTCGTCGCTGGGGAAACTCAGGAAAATCATCTCCTTGAACTGCTCGCGGCGCATTTCCAGAATTTGTTCCATCGCGGCCACATGTTCATCGTGGAAGGCAAGATGCTCGGTGCTTTCGTCGAAAGGCACGTATTCCACATAAAACACGAGCCTACAACCCAATGAGACAAGGTGGGAGAGAAATTCCTCGGAGGTCACTTCGCGGTAGTTCTCCGTGGTGACGGTGATGCTGGTGCCGAAGAAAAGTTTCTCTTTCTGGAGCATTTCCATCGAGAGCAGCGCACGCTGGAAAACGCCCTTTCCGCGACGGTTGTCGGTGGCTGCCACCTCGCCCTCAATGCTGATGACGGGAACCATGTTGAGGTGGCGTTTGAAGAAGTCGGTGTAGAGTGCCCCGATGAGTGTGCCATTGGTGAAGACGGGGAAGATGATGTCCTCGATTTTGGCGGCACTTTCCAACAAGTCGCGCCGTGTGAGGGGTTCGCCTCCGACAAGGAGACAGAAACTGACACCCAATTCGGCGGCTTCGCTGAAAATGGTGCTCCATTGCTCGGGCGATAGGGTGACTTTGGCGGGTGTGTCGCCGGCAATGCCGTTTTTGCGGGCATAGCAGCCTTTGCACTGCAAGTTGCAAGTGGTGGCGATGCTGGCAATGAGGAACGGCGGCACCACGAGTCCCTCTTTTTCGAGGAGCGCTTTGCGCCGCCGTTCAGTTTTGCCCATTACGCGCTGCATCCGTGCCACAAAACGCGCTTCGCGGGGATTGCCCAGCACGTTCAGGTAGGCTGTCGCCATGATGTTGCGGATGCTCTCCGACATATAGGCACTGAGATCCATTTTTTCGTGTTGGATTTCTACATCATTTGGCCGGTTCCCACTTGCAGCGGACGGGCGACACGATGGCGCCTTCTTTCTTCAGCGCATCGAAGGCCTTGTCGACCACCTTACGGTCGAGGCCGGTGACTTCAGCGATTTTGCCCGCATTGACGGGTGCGCCAATTTCGCGCATGGCTTGCAGCACTTGATCTTTTGCTTCCATTTTTGTTCTGTTTTAGTGTTGTTTGATTCTTTGATTTATTTCTGATTACCATGACCATTGAAAATCTCACTTCAGCATGGCCTCAATTTCGGCCTCCATCTCTTCAGGTTTCGTTACGGGCGGGAAACGCTTGATGATGCTGCCGTCTTTCGAGATGAGGAACTTGGTGAAATTCCAGCGGATTTCGCCGTCTTTGCGGCCTTCGGACTTGCTCAGGCTGTCGACGAGTTTCATCGTGGCTTTGTCTGCCAAGCCGTGGACTTCTTCGTCGGGCACTTGTTGGGTCAGATACTTGAAGATGGGGTGGGCGTTCTCGCCGAACACGTCGATTTTCTTCATCAGCGGGAAGGTCACGCCGTGGTTGAGGCGGCAGAACTCGGCGATTTCCTCGTCGGTGCCGGGCTCTTGGTGCTTGAATTGGTCGCAGGGGAAGCCGAGAATCACAAAACCTTGGTCTTGATACTTCTTGTAGAGGGCTTCCAAGCCGTCATATTGGGGAGTGAAACCGCACTTCGAGGCAGTGTTGACAATCATCAGGACCTTGCCGCGATATTGCGCCATGTCCACCTCTTCGCCCTTGTTGTTCAGGGCCTTAAAGTCATAAATCGTAGCCATTTTGTTCGTGTTTTGTGCGCAGGCGGTCATCATTATCATGAGGCCGACGATTGCGCAGGTGATACTTTTGTTCATTTGAATTTGTTGTTATTTGTTTGTTTTAGTCCTTCAATTAGTTTGTCAAGCATGGGAATCATCTGCATGATTTCCTCAACAGAGCCTGTTGTCTTGATGATTTCGGTGGCAAGACATTCGGGGATGTGCTTGGCCTGTTCGCGCATTTCGATGCCTTTTTTCGTCAGTGAAACGATGCGCTGGCGCGAGTCCTCTTGGCCTTTGGTGCGCACTATCAGCCCGGCTTTTTCCATGCGCTGCAAAAGCGGGGTGACGGTGTTGGTTTCCAACATCAATCGGCGTGCAATGTCGTTCACGGGTTGCCTGTCCTTTTCCCAAAGCACCAATAATACAAGGTATTGCGGATAGGTGATGCCCAACGGTTCAAGATAGGGATGATAAGCCCCCGTTGTGAGGCGTGAAGCCGTGTAAAGCCTGAAGCAAAGTTGGTTGTCCAATTTGAGTTGTTCGTATTCCATCGCACAAATTTATATCGTTCACGATGCAAAAGTACACATTATTTTTATATCGCAAGCGATATTTTTGAAAAAAAGTGCATTTTTTGTAATTTTGCAATCCAAACCAGAGAAAAATGAAGGAATTAGAGAAAAAATCGCTGATGAACAAAGCACTTTTCTTTCTTTTGATTTTGTTGACTGTGGCTTGCGGTCGCGTGCCAACAGCGGAATGGACCGAAGGCCCGACCGAGGCCAATGGCCAAGCCTTGCATACCCTCGTGCTTCGCAATGTGCCCCATGGCTCGCGGGTGTGGTTTCAGGAGCTTTTCGATGGCAAGACCTCCGTGGAAGGCCCTGCGATGAACCACTATCAAGGCACATCGTGGTACATCGACATTCCAACAAGCGGAACCGTCACGCTGAAGTATTACGGCCGTCCGTTGCCTCGACATTCATGGGCTCCTGAAGCCTTTGTCTTACAACAAAAAGGGAAACCCGACAGGCCGTTGGAGACAAGTTACCATTATTTGGAACTTCCTGAAAAAGAGGTGAATAAAGATGGTTCTTCAAGCCATTATGAAGTCCAGCCTGCCGATCTCATTCCACAAGTGAAGCGGGTGCTGTACGGCATTGAACCGATGGAAACGTCCGAAACGCATTGCGCCGGATGGTATCGCATCACGATAGGGGAGGATGGGGAACCGAAAGTAAAGGCCGATGACGAGGACGGGGCATTTTACGCCCAAACCACCCTCGCCAAACTGCCAAAACCTTTACAACCAATGACCATTGAGGACTGGCCCGACTTGCCATATCGGGGCTTCATGCTCGATGTGGTACGCGACTTCCGCTCGGTGAACGAAGTGCTTGCGATCTTGGATCTGATGGCCTCATGGAAACTCAATACCTTGCATTTCCATATCGCCGACGACGAGTCATGGTGCTTGGAAATCAAGGATTTGCCTGAATTAACGGAATATGGTGCGCACCACGCCTTGCCCGATTGGAATCTGCAAGAATCAGCGGCACTGAAACCTTCGGCCAACGGACGCATTGGCAATGTAACTTTCTATAGTGCAGAGGAATACAAACACATCCTTCGTTATGCTTGGGAACGCCGTATTAGGGTGATTCCGGAGTTTGACACGCCAGGCCATTCGAGGGCATCCATCAAGGCGATGCAAGCCTATGAACGACGCACAGGCGAGAGCAGTTTCCGCCTGCAAGACCCTGCCGACACTTCGCATTACTGGTCGGCTCAGGACTTTACTGATAATGTGTTAAGTGTTTATTTGCCAAGTGTTTACAAGTTCTATGGCATTGTCTTCGATGAGGTCATTTGTCTGCATCAAGAGGCAGGGGTGCCATTGCCTGCCATCCACATCGGTGGTGATGAAGTGCCAGACGGAGCTTGGTCGGGTCGCGACCGCCACGAGATGAAGGAGATTTTCACCAACGGTATGCTCGATTTGGCCGAAATGCGAAACATTCGCCTTGCCGGTTGGGAGGACATTGCCCGAGGCTTGAAACCCGAAACGGAAGAACGGCTCAAGCGGTCCTTATATTTCCTAAATGTTTGGAACACAGACGGTATTGAAGGTTTTCCAGTGGTGCTTTCGCCTGCGGCTTACACCTATCTCGACCTTGCCTACAACAACAGTCCCGACGAAATCGGCCTTTCGTGGGCGGGTTATTTGGACGAGCGCAAAGCCTTTGGCCTTCAGCCCAAGAACTACAAGGGCGATATTATCGGAGTGCAGGCGCAATTATGGTCGTCGCAGCTCCGCAGCTTCGATGATGCCACCTACCAGATGCTTCCCAAGGCCCTCAGCGTGGCTGAACGGGCTTGGAACGCCTCAAACGACTCCGTTTCGGAAGCCTCATTCGACCGTTTTATCAACATTGTCAACACAATAGAAAAGCCCCTTTGGGAGCAAAAAGGGTTGGTTTACAGGAAGAAATAGGAAGTGATTTCAAGAGTTTGACATTGAAGAAAAAGCATTACTGCTCCGTCAACTGCCGATAAGTCACCAAATTAACCCGATACTCCACGCGGCTGTCAGTCAATTCATCGCGGCTTTGCTTGAGAAGGGTTTGGGCTTCGAGCACGTCCGAGAGGGCGACCAAACCGGCATCGTAATAGTCTTGCGTGATTTTCAGGTTGGCTTCAGCGTCTTTCAAGGCGGTTTGCGCCATAGTGATTCGCAGCCAACTTTGCCCAAGGTTGAACCAAGCCTGATTGGTTTGCATTTCCATCTTCTCGGTGAGGTCGCGACGGGTGTTTTCGGCTTTTTCGGCATCAAGGTCGTGTTTCTTCAGCTTGAACGCGGTCTTGTGCCAGTCGGTGATGGGAATTTGAAGCATCGCAAAAACCATCGCATTGGGTTTGGTGTTCTCCAAAATGGTGTGGTAGTTCGCGCTGCCGCCCACCAACAAAGATGGAAGGGTCGCGCCGAGAGTCATCTTCTTTTTCAAGTCTTCGGCTTTCAACGAGAGGTCTAAAAGGTGGCTCTCGCTGCGGTTGGCCACGGCTTCCGAGGCAGGTTGGAACCAAATAGCAGGTTGGACTTCCAAGCCCAACGTATCAGTCAGAACCATATCCTGCCAGTCCGCGCCGATGTATTGTGCCAAAGCCATTTTCAAAAGCGTAATACCGTCGGTGAGTTTCTTGCGGTTGAGTTGGCTTTCGTTTTGCTTCACGCGGAGCTTGTATTGGTCGGTGGGCATAGCCAAACCCGCTTCGATGGCGCCGCCAAGGTCTTTGTCCAAGGTGTCCAATAGGCGGTCGAGTTGGTCGAGGGTGGCCACTTTTTCTTGCAAGGATACAATTTGCCAATAGAGGGTTTCCGTCTGCAAACGTACCTCGTCTTCCTTCATTTTTGTCTGTGTTTCAGCGGCTTCTATGCCCAATTTGGCCAATTTGTTGCCGTTGCGGATGCGTCCTCCGGCATAAATTGGCTCGGTGACCATCGCATTGAGCATCACACCGTTCTGCACGAAGGAATATTCCTTGTCCAAGCCCATATTGACACCGTATTCAGCATAAAGCGTGTAAAGCAACTGCCTCAATTGTGCATTGTCGATGTCCTCAATGCCAACGGTGAGCATCGGATTCAAGGCATCGAAGGCCAAGGCTTGTGCTGAGACAGTGGGGAAGTATTCGGCGCGGGCTTCGTTTTTCGTTGCTCTTGCCTTATCGATTTCCAATTGGTTGTTTTTCAGTTCGATATTGTTCTCCAAGGCCATTTCGATGCAGTTTTGCACGGAGAGGTTGAGCGGATTCTGTGCCATTAATGGAATCACAAAAAGTATAAAACAAAATGTTATAATGTTGTTTTTCATTGCTTTATTATTTTTCTGTCCACCTTTTCTGTCCACCTTCAATTTGTCGTCTTGCTCTTATTGAATATCAGCCAATACATCACCGGCATCACAGCCAGAATAATCACCATCGAAAGCACTACGCCAAAGCAAATGACCACGCCCATCGGCATCCAAAGGGGATTGCGGGTGATGATCATCGGGAGCACGCCGAGGGCGGTGGTGGCCGAAGTGAGGAAAATGGGCCTCATACGGCGGCTGCCGGCCTTCATAGCGGCTTCTTTGGTGGGTAGGCCTTCTTCAAGACGAAGCGTTTCGGCGTATTCGTACATCACAATGCCGTTGCGGACAATGATACCGATGAGACTGACGATGCCCAACAAAGAAGTCATACCGAAGTCGAGGCCGAAAAGCCACTCGCCGAAGAAAGCTCCAAACATACATAAACTGCTGGAACACAGGGTCAACAGGGCGAGGTTGAGTTTCTTGAAATAGGCCACGAGGAAGGCTAACATCACGGCGATGGCGGCAAACAGGCTCTTGAGCAGTTGCGGGATGACCATCGTATTGAGCGACGACAGGCCGCCGTATTCTATGCTCACGCCTTCGGGCATATTGGGGCGCACTTCCGTGTCGATGTAGTGTTGCACTTTCTTCATACTGGCGGTCTGCGACTTCCAGAATTTCATATCGGCGGCCACGGTGATGGCGTTCTTGCCGTTGTGGTGTACCAAACTTGCGGGATGCCAGTCGGGACTGATGTCGGCGACTTGCCGGAGCGGGACATTGGTGCCGGGCAACATCGTCGGAATCAGTTGGTTCTGCACGGTTTCGTAGTCGTCGGGGTTGTAGTTTTGTTCCGCATACAATTTGACGGGCAAGCTGCGGTTGCCTTCCCAAACGGTGGTCAAAGGCTGCCCATTGAGGCTTCCGGCGAGGTCGAGGGAAAGCACGGTCTTGGTGATGCCAAGGCGGGCACATTCCTCGGGTTTCATAGTCACCTTCACCGAAGGCAGAAACTCATCGTAATCGGTGTGAACCCAGCGGAGTTCCTTGTCCAAAGTGAGCATATAATCCTTGATTTGCTGCGCCACGGGAGCGGTTTCCGCGTAGTCATCGCCATAGACAAAAACCTCCACGGGTGTCGAAACAGCCTGATAGTCAAGTTGGCGGAAGCGCACGTGAGCCTCGGCGAAGTAGTAGGAATATTTGTCGTCCATCTCCTTCAGCAGGTCTTCTGTGGCTTGCTTCGAGGTGGTGTTCACAATGAGTTGCGAGAGATTGTTGGCTGGGATGCTCGGCGCGTAGGTCACATGGAAACGTGGCGCGGTTTCGCCGATGAAAGCGGTGATTGAGGTGATGCGTTTATCAGTGAGCATCATCTGTTGCAACGAGTCACTGATGCGCGTGGTGGCTTCGAGGCTGCTGCCTTCGGGCAGGCGAATTTCCACCGCGAAACTGTCGCGCTCGGCCATAGGCATCATCTGCACATTGAGGGCGAGGAACATCAAAACGCCCAAAACGATGGAACCCACGCCCATCCCGATGGTGAACAGCGGATGGTTGAAGCAATGGCTTTGCAGTTTGTCGTAAAGCCGTTGCAAGAAAGCGAAAAACCGCATTTGGGCCTTCAGGAAACCGTTGTGTTTGGGCTTGTCGTCGGGCTTGATGAACATAATCTCCAACGAGGGAATGACGAGCATAGCATAGGCCAATGAGGCCATCAGCGAGAAGGCGACGGTCCACGGGAAGAGCTGGACGAAATCGCCCAACGGCCCGGTGATGATGCGCGTCATCGGGAAAAACATCGTGGCGATGGCACCCGTGGCGATGAGCATTGGCATAAACAATTCCTTTGCGCTGCTCACGGCGGCATCGAAGGGCTTGTAGCCTTGACTCAACTTGTCGATGTAGCCGTCAATGTTGATGATGGAGTCGTCCACAATCATACCGAGCACGACGATAAGAGCGGCCAAGGTGACTGTATTCAACTCAATGCCAAAGAGATACATCAATCCAATGCTCATAGCCGTGCAGACGGGCAAGCCCGAACTGGCGATGAGTGCGGTGCGCATAGGGAAGAGCAGCAGCATCACCGCAATCACGACAATCATTGAAATGACCAAGTCGCGCAAGAACGCGCTGACCGACTTTTCGACCACTTTGGGCTGGTCGGTGATGCGGTACATTTTCACGCTGTCGGGCAGGGTTTTCCTGAACGCGGAAAGCACTTTTTCCACTTCCCTTCCGTATGCCACAATGTTGAAGCCCTTGCGCATCTCTACGCTGATAATCAGTGCGTTGTTGCCGTTGAAATTCACCACTTTTGAAGGTGGGGCCAAGCGCCTTTCAACGGTGGCCACATCGCGCAGGCGCACGGTGTTGCCCGCCGCGTCGGAATAGATGATTTGCTCCTCAAGTTCCTCTTCGGAAACCACGGGATTCTCGATATGCAACGGCAGGTCGAAATCGGTGGTTTCCATCGTGCCGCTTGTGGTGAGGAAGCCTTGCGAGGCGTATTGCAGCATCAGCGTGTTCGGACTGATGCCGTAGAACGATAGCTTTTCCTTGTCCACAATGACCGCGATTTCCTCGGTTTGTTCGCCCATCACGCGCACGTTGCCCGTTTGCGGGATGTCGCGCAGGCGGCGGGTGAGGTCGTCGGTGTATTCGCGCATTTCGCGGTAGGTCTTGTCGTCCGATTCCATCGCGATAAGCAGCGAGGAAGTGTCGCCGAAGTCGTCGATAACGGCAATAGCCAACACGCCCGCCGGAAAAGTCAATGCCTTGTTTTCGTTGATTTTGTTGCGGATTTTCGTCCACGCTTGGGCGTAGTTGCTCTTGGTCAAGTCGAGCATCACATAAATATAGCAGACGCCTTCCTTGGTCACGGAGTAGGTGTTTTTCCGGTCCACCTCGGGCAGGGAAAACAGCAGTTCCTCAAGGGGTTTGGTGAGTTGGGCTTCCACCTCCTCGGAATTGGCACCCGGATACACGCCCGCCACAATGCCCTGCGGATAACTGAACGCCGGAAACTCGTCCTTCTTCATTTTGGCGAGGGCGTAGATGCCGAAGGCCACGATGATGGCTACGACCACCCACACGATTTTCTGGTGGTCGATGCTCCCCGCGATGATGCCTCTATCTTTTTTAATTTTGCTCATTTCTTTCGATTGCAGGGGTTTACACCGCCTTCCTAATATCTTCGTCCCTACGGGACTATGCTTAACTCCTTACTCTCCACCTTCATTCCTTCGCTCACTTTCTGGTAGCCTTCCACAATGACCTTGTCGCCAACTTGCAGGCCTTCGCTGACGATGACTCCCGTGCCGGAATAGCCCGCAAGCGTGATTTTCCGCCGCGTGGCGCGACCGTCTTCGGCCACCCAAACGAACTTGCCTTCCTGATTAATCAAAACCGCGTTGGCAGGTACGACGATGCCCTTGCTGACATCGGCTTTCAGCACCACTTTGCCAATCATTCCGGGTGCGAGTTCCTTGTCGGGCTGCTCAATGAGCACCTTGACGGGATAACTATGCGTGAGCAGCGAAGCTGTCATACTTTTCTCCATCACTTTGCCAATCAAGCGTTTCTCGCCCAATGCGGGGATGACGACCTCGGCGGTGTCGCCCACCTGCACTTTGGCGATTTCATTTTCGGGCACGGAGATTTTCACGGCCATACCTTTTGTATTAATGATGCGTATGACAGGCTTCAGCGGCGCGATGTTTTCCCCGATTTCGGCATTGACGGAGGCAATGGTGCCGTCGAAAGGTGCCGCAATCGTGTTGTCTTCAAGCATAGCGTTGGCCAAATCCAGTGCGGACTGGGCTTTTTCGAGGTTGGCGACCATCTCGCGCCACTTGATTTCGGGCAGGCTGCCGTTGTCGTACACCTTTTTCAGGCGGTCGTAGGCGTCTTGCGCTTGTTCGAGGGTGGCTTGCGCCGAGCGTTGGGTGCTTTCCATTTGTGGCGACGACACACGCGCCAGCGTTTGCCCTTTCCTGACGCGGCTGCCTTGCTTCACGTTGAGTTGCTGCAAGGTGCCACCATATTTGAAGGCCATCTCCACCGACTGACCTTCCTCCAAATAGCCCGGATAGGTGTTGCTGACGATGCCGCTCACTTCGTCAATCACCTGAACACCAACAGGGATGACGCGCTCCTCGGCAGGACCGCCCAAGAGTTTTTCTTTCAATTGTTGCGGGTCAGTATCCGCACAACTTGCAAGCAACAGGGGCAAAAGCCATAATAAGTGTTTGGTTTTCATGGGTTTGATTAGTTTCTCGTGGCTACCGTATGGATGTCGTCACCGTAAAGGATGTATTTTAAGGAACCCACGGCCGCCTCGCCTTCATAGGTCTGGTCGAGGATGAGTGTGTTGTCCTCGTACATCGTGCCTTTGGCCTCAACATTCACTTCGCACAGCACACCGATGTTACCGTCAATCGATACCCTCAAGGCACTGCGTTTGAAGTCCTTGAAAGTGATGTTTCGGCCTTCGCAATAGGCGTGAGTGACGATGACCTCACCATTCAGGTAGTTCATCACGACCACAACGCTGTCCGTTTTCCTGTCCAAATTGGCGATTTGGAGTTGCCCGATTTCGTTGTCCAAAGTGATGTTGAACATAGCAGGATCAGAGACATTGGCGCGTTTGGCTGTCACGCTGCCCGAGGTCTTGAAACTGTAGTCGCCGCGAAACAGCGGGGCGTTTTTCTTCTGGCACGAGGCCAAGGCCAAAAGTGAGCAAATGACAAATAATAAAGGATGGATGTTTTTCATAGTGGGAAATTGTTGGTTCATTTTTGACACGCTTTGCGTCATTGACTACGTCGAATCTGCGATTTGAGAGGAGGAACGACGAAGCAATCCATTGAATAGACTTTCTGGACTGCTTCGTTCCTCGCAGTGACGCGAAGCGACGCATTTGGCTGCAAAAATAGCAAGAATCCCCGAAACAAACGCTTTCAGCCATTCAAGATTTCACCAAAAAGAATTGATGAATATCTAAATCATTGTTTTATTGTTATGCCGTTTCGTTTTTTTGCTTCCATTCCGATGGAGTAACACCACAAATGGCCTTAAAGGAACGGAGGAAAGTCTTCTCGTTGGTGAAGCCCGACTCCTCCGCTACTTGCCACAAACGCATAGTGGGGTCTTTGCGCATCAGTTCCTGGGCGTAACGGATTCGGTAGCCCGTAACAAAGGCTGGGAAAGTGGTGTTCATTTCCGCGTTCAAGAGGGTCGAAAGGTAGGTTGTGTTGGTACACAACTCAACAGCCATATCGGCAAGCCGCAAATCCTTGTTCCTGAAGAGTTGTTTCTCTTCCATCAAAGCCTTGAGTTTGTCGCCCAAATTGGGTTTGTCGTTAGGAAGAACGATTTCTTCTGATATGTTGGTGATGTTCTCTTGGCGATGCTTTCTTTTTCGTATCAAAAAGACCAGCAACAAACCTACCATCATAGCCAAACCAATGCCTATGATAAGCATAGCGGAGTATTCGTGTGGCTTGCCTTTAGGATAAAAGGCAAACACTGCGGCACTGCCGTCGTAATTGGTGTGAATCATACCACCCACAGTGACGAAACTCCCATTGGGAAGCATCATTTCCCAAGGATGGTTGGGAAGTTGTTCCAAGGCTTGCGAATAATGCATAGTTAGCTTAGCCTTGCCGCCTTGCAATGCCGGTTGATAGGCTATTTCAGACAGATAGGCGTGTTTTTGTTCATCCACCCCCATCAGCCAAGCCGTTTCCGTTTCAGGAACGGTCCAAAAAGACCCCATGTATCTGATGGCGCCCCAAGGGCCTTCTTTGGGCAGAGGCTGTTCCATGGGCAAAAGTGAGAAACCTGTGCTGTCGACTAACATGGGGGCACATTGCCCTTCGGTGTTGAGCGCGGGTATCAAAAAAGTGTTTTTCGCCACACGGCAGGCACGGGCATCCATATTGCGGTCTGTAGGCGTGTACGGATGCCATTGGGCGAGTAACTCCACTTCAAAGGGTTCGCCTTTTAGTTGGTCAACAATATTGCTCGGGCTGTTATTGTAACTGTCTTTGGTGCCGCCAATCATCCAAACATTGTCCTTGGCAATGGGCAAAAGGATGGGATAACTGCGGTTGTTGGAGGTGGTATCAGTCCAAACACTGTCGCTGTTGTAGATTTCGGTGAAATCGGTTGCCCACCAGTTGCCGCTAATCACGATACGGCCATCCTCCAATTCCAAGGCACTGGCATGAGCCCGTTTTACTTCCATGATAGGAGCAGGAGTAACACTATGTGTGGCTGGATGATAACGTTCCACACCCCAAGTTTGCCCAATGCCGAAGCTGCTTTCATAGCCGCCGCCGATAAGCACATCACCGTCTTTCAGCACGAGGGCAAAAGGCGTATCGTGTGGATAAAGGGTGGGAATCGTATGCCACCGTCCGCTCTCATAATATTCCGCCGTGGTGGATGGGACGAAACCAGTGGTGTGGCCGCCAATGGTCAAGATATGGTCGCCAGCCCACACTAAAGCATGACCGATTCGAGGCTCGTTCAAGTCGGGAAGACGTTTTGTCTCCATCGGGAGAAAGGCGATGTCGCTATGTTGTATCACTTCTGGAGATTGCTGACACGACATCATCACGAGGAGAACGAAAAACGATAAAAACATGCGTTTCATGCGGCAAAGATAAAGGTTTTCCATTCCCAAAATTATGCGTTTTCCCATAAAAAGGCCTTGTTTTTGAAATTGTTACCTGTTTTTGAAATTGTCACCTGAATTTTTTGAAATTGTCACCTCGATTTTTTGGAATTGTCATCTTGTCAATGGAAGTATCGCCGTACTTTTATGTAAGTTTTTCATCAATAATCATTATCTAACCCCGACGGGCCGATGTGGTAATAACCGGCAACAAGAATTTATGAAAAAAACATTTTTACTCATGACGCTCCTGTGCGTTTCGTCCATGATCTTCGCTCAACTGCAGACCCAAGTGGCCACCTTGAAACATGGCAACAACATCAATGTCTTCTATGGCCAAGATGCTTTCAAAGATGCCTATGACGCAGCTGTCAGCGGTGACATTATCACCCTGTCGAGCGGCACCTTCAACGCCACCGACATCAACAAACCCATCACCCTGCGCGGCGCGGGTTGTATGGATGACGATGAACAGAACACCCTTGCCACCGTTATCCCGGGAACTTTCAGTGTCAGCATCTCCGATCTTTCCAACTACCTGACCATTGAAGGCATTATCTTTGAAGGCGAATTCGGATTCGACTATCTCGTCAATCCCACCTTCGTCAGATGTAGTTTTGATGTAATCCATTGGAGGAATTATTCTACGGAAAATGCCCAATTCATCAACTGTAGAATCAATCACTACAACAGCTGTAATATGCACAACACTACGTTCCGTAACTGCATCATTTGGGATTGCCGCGATGGTTATTCGGGAGAGACTGCTGACAATGCCATCATTGCCTATAATTCCTATATTAACATAATGCAACACCATACCAATCTCACTACCTACAACTGCATCCTTAATAAAGGCACGGCAGGCACCCATCTTATGACTGGAAGCAGCGTTGCATATAACTGCATTGAAATATGTTGGTACAATAATGATGTGATTGAAACGGGTTACAATTGCTGGAGGTACGGTGAGGTTTACGATGTTTTTGAGACTTATATCGATGAGTCCAATTATGAATGGGTCACCGAACCGCTCATCCTTAAGGATGAAGTCATTGAGCATTGTTTGGGTACTGACGGTTCACAGGTAGGCATCTATGGGGGTGCCATCCCTTATAACGCCCGTCCCACCTACATGGTTCCCAACCGCAGCACCGTGGATCAACAGTCAACGCCTGATGGCAAGCTGAATGTCCATATCGAAGTGTTAGAATAAATTGCCCACAACCAAAGTGTTAAAGCCATGAAACGTATCTTAATTGTACTATTCGGTTTGATGCTGTGGGGTGGATTGAATGCCCAAACGCATGCCATCAAGTATTGGTTCGACAATAACGACGGGCAAAGCGTGACCACGAGCTTCAGCGGCAACGTGTGGGACACCGAATTGGATGCGAGTCAATTCAATGACGGCTTCCATGTCCTGCACTATCAACTATCAGACACCACATTGTCACCCATTAAGAGTTACCTCTTCCACAAAATATCAACCATTGAAAACTCGAACCAACAGTATTTCTATTGGTTTGACAATCAATACAGCAACATGCAGAGCGGCACGTTGGGCAACGGCATCCTATCGCTCGGTGTGGAAAACATTCCCGCAGGATTCCATAGCCTTCACCTGATGCTGAAAAACGATAATTATTCCTCCACCAAAAGCTATCTCTTCATCAAGACGGAAATGGCTGACTTGGGCGTCAACCTCCACTATCATTGCTGGTTCGACGAGGATTTTGACCATCAACAGACGGGAATGTTGGGCGATGGCAATCTCCTGCTTGATGTGACAGCCCTTGCGGATGGCGAGCATATCGTTCGCTTCTATTTGGAAGGCAGCACGGTGGCGGCCACGCAGAGCTATGTCTTTATGAAAGGTGAAGGTGGAGAAACCTACGAAATCACTGCCACGGCTGTCCCCGCTGGAGCCGGAACCGTGACAGGTGCTGGCACCTATTACGTCAACAACACCTGCACTTTGGTTGCCATACCCAACAATGGCTGTGCTTTCAAGTACTGGATGGAGAACGGCAATGTCGTCTCGGAAGAGGCCGCTTACACCTTCACTGTTACGGGAAACAGGGACTTGGTGGCACAATTCTCGGGTACGGGTGTCGATGAAAACGAAGGAGAGGGTTTTGTCCTTTTTCCCAATCCTGTGAACGACAAACTGATCATTGAAAGCAATAGTGACATCCGTTCCTGCGAGATTTATTCCCTCACTGGACAATTGATGCTTTCCCTGACGAACGACTCCGAAAGGCTTGAGATTCCTGCCGAAAAGTTGTCTGCTGGAGTTTATTTGGTGAAATTAGTCACAGAAAACGCAGTGCAAACTAAAAAGTTTGTCAAGGAATAACTTTTCAATTACAATTAATAAAAAAAGAGAGCGACCTTTTTAGTCGCTCTCTTTTTCATTGTACTATGTAAAAACAATGCATGGCACTGTTTCTACCATTTGCATTATCTCACCACCAATTTCTTGGTCACAACGGCACCGCTCTGTTCAATGATATTGACCAAATAAATGCCCTTGTTCCATTCGGCGGCATCGATGCTGATGGTCTTGCCATCGGCTTCGTGTATCTTCTGTCCTACGAGGTTATACACCTCCACCTTGGCCACATTCGCGCCTTCCACGGTGAATTGGCCTGTGGTCGGGTTGGGGTAAAGTTTGGCTTCGGAGGAGAGTTCGTTGACGCTCAAGAGGTTTTCGTTGATAGTGACGCCATATGTGCAATCGTTTTGATCGGTATGAACCGTAAAGGAGGTGACTACATAGCCTTTCACCATGGCATTGACATATACATCAAGGTAGAAATAATCCGCTGGTTCCACCGTGTAGGGCAAGGTACCTTGAGGCTCAAAGCTCAAATAGTCCGTTTCGTTTTCGGTAACAGACAGCACCGTGACAGGAATCTGGCTACCAAAGAAACGATTTTGCATATTCACTTGTTGTGGACTGCTGCCTAGGTCGTTGAATTCCACAACGGGCGCACCCACAATCACGAAACCGCTGTCAAGGGATGTGTTCAACACCATACCCATCACAATCCGGTCACCCAATGTGGTACGAACTAGAATCTCGTAAGGAATATAGGTATCTTTACCAGGTGCAGTTTGGTAATCTATGGTAACCGTTAGCGTTTCTCCTGCTTGCATGGTGTAAGGGAAAGTGTTTTCCCAAAGATTGAAACTCGGCACTTCGGGAACCACATCTATTATGGTGACAGCTTCGTTCGTTTCGTTGATGATATTAAACTGTCTTTGTTGTCCCATTTGTTCAAACCACAGCGTATCAGGTGTAATCACCAACTCGCCTGCCGGCTGATGCGCCTCCATCGTGAAATGGTGCGGGTCGAGGTCGGCGAAGACGGGCTGCGTGTAGCGGTGTCCCGATTCATCGGCACCAAACACATAATAGTCAATCTCGGAACCACCTTGATAGCCTGTAATGTAGCCGACATATTCGTCGGGATTGCCCGTAGCAGTCATGTGGGCCACTTGGTAGGTGCCACCATCAATGCTATAATAAACAAGGAGTGAGTCTTGCTTCAAATTGGCACCGCTGTAAGCGATAAACTTGGAAACAACGGGAATGGATTCCTGCCATTCTTGCTCGCCATGCAGCACATCACGGTGGTCGACGAAGAGCATGTCGAAGTCCATCACGCCACGGGTGCGGCAGTGGAGGGCATCGGTGTTTTCCCAAGGGGTGTTGGTGTTGTTGGTCACGCCGACGATTTCGTAGCCCGGCATGGCTTCCTGATATACGGCCAAGGCTTGGTTGTTGTAGTTGCTGTTGGAGCCTAACGGCACATACACGGTCTTGTTGAGAATCAGGCTGTTGGTGTAGGGGGCCAAAGTGTAGCCGCCGGGTTCTTGGACGCGATACACATGGTAGGGATACCCCCAGCAGCAGTTGGTGTTCTCGAAGTATTCGGCCACTTCTTCATAATACTGGTAGCGGGGATTGCTTTGCGGCAGTTGCGCAATCAAGATTTTGTCGGGAGCGAGGTATTTGCCCCAGCAATCGACGTGGGCGATATAGTCGCCTTGCGGGTCGATGGTGACGTGGTAGGGGTCGATGCCGAGATAGTCGCGCATCTTGTTTCGGACATTCTCCTCGTTGTAATTGTTTTCCTGAAACACGAGGTCGTCGCTCACGCCGTGGCCTCTGCCGTCTTCCATCATGTTGCCCCCGGTGTGCTGGAGGTTCATGCCGTACATGGGAATCTGCCAGAAGTTGGCGAACACGCCCGATATGTTGTCGTCATTGGGGCGCGGGCGGTTGTAGATGTTGTCGACAATGGCGGGGTTGCGGTCCTCAAAGATGTACCACGGGCCATAGTCGCGCACCCAGTAAGAATCGGTCGGCGCATTGACGAAAGTCACATTGCTCATGTTGACGCCCGCGTTTTGGAAACTGTTCTGGGCTTGGTTTTGTTGCGAGGTGCTGACGATGCAATACACCATGCAGTTGTTGGAAAGCTGTGCCACGAGGCTCGTCGGGATGCCCAAGGGGTAGCGGATCATCACGCCCTGCATGGGTTCAAACTCGGCCACAAAGCGCGGCTCGCCCGTCGGCGGGTCGGTCTCGACGAAGTTCAATCCACGCGAGGTGTCGTACATTTCTTCCTCGGAGAGATAGTGCCATCTCATCCAGTCGGGTTTCTTCTCTTGAGCCTGCACAGTGGCGGCCATCAAGAGCAAAAGAGTGAAAATTGATAGAGATTTTTTCATTGCTTTTAGGTTGAAAAATTTGCGGCAAAAATAGGAAAAAAAATAATTCTATGCTTTTTTGTTCTTGAGATAAGAAATATTCTTACATTTGCAGCGAAAACAATAATCCAAGTGTTATGGGTAGGACAGTAACAGCATCTTTGGGGCCTCATTATGAGGAGTTTATCAAAAACAGCATCCTCTGCGGCAGATACAACAATGCCAGCGAAGTCATTCGTGCCGGCCTTCGCCGATTGGAGGAGGATGAAAAGAAAATTGCTCTTTTGAAAGCTGCTATCCAAGAAGGCCTTGATAGTGGCATTTGTGAGGACTTTGATCCAGAGGAACACTTGAAGCAATTGAAAGCCTCCCGTCGCAATGGCTAAATTCCATTTTTCCAACAAAGCCGTCGACGACCTCGATTCCATTTGGTTGTACACACAAGAAACTTGGTCGGAAGATCAATCGGACTTTTATTATCATGAGTTGGTAGAAGCCTGTCAAGATGTCGCAAATCACCCTACCTATTTGGACAGGGAATACAAGGAAATCATGCCAGGACTATTTGGTCACCGCATTCACAAGCATTTGATTTTCTACATTCTCGTTGAAGATGGCGTGGAAATTGTCCGAATCCTCCACGAGCAGATGGATTTTGGGCGGTATTTGTAATCGTTTTTTGTTTTATCGGATTGTTTGTTTCATTTTTTCGGCAGGGGTTGCGCAGTGCTCCACCGCCTGCCTAATATCCTGTCACCCCTAACGTGGTTCCCTCGCTCCCTTGCCCAAGTCACGGAGTGACGATGGAAATTAGGCAGGGGTGAAATGAAATGCAACCCCTGCCTATAAAAACATCAATAAATGTGACACGAACAAACGGCTGCCACGATGCTTCGACAGGCTCAGCAACCTTGTGACAGCCCTACACCACCCCGCCCAGGCTGTAGGGCTGTCGTACCACGGCAGCCACATTATTCATTCGTGCATTGCAAATGCTGATATTCAGGACTTCCAAATTGCAAATTCGGAAGAACTGGAGTATTTCAATCCGTAAGTATTCACCAAAAACGGCGGAATTTTTGAAGTTCCATCGTTTTGTTGTAAAGTCTTATACTTGGATTGGATAGATTGCAAATTCAGTCATATAAAAGTACCACATGAAAGCATTAATGCAAATTGCCTAACGCGTTGATTCATTCCATATTACTAACAAGGCGTACAGAGAATCCAAAGTAGCGAGCCCAATTGTCATTTATATAAAAATAACTATCGCTGAAATATAAATAGCACGCGGCAGTATAATTACCATATGTAGTTGATGCCGTCCAATAATATCCACCAACCCCTGCTGTGTTACCTGTTGTAGTCCCATTCCTATAGCCAGCCGCAGGAAGAAAGACAGCACCTGCATTCTCGAGTGTTGTCCACTGCGATGCAGTCAAGTTATTACTACCATAGCCGATTTCGATATTGTTTGTGTTGTTTAACTCAAAAGTGTTATTGCTCCAATTGTCAGGAAGCAAGATTACGCCATTCACATTTGACACCTTCGCTTTGGCATAGCGTATGCCTGAAACGGTAGTGCGATTAAAGAAAACATAGTTCCATTCTCCATATGTCAAAGTGCGCCATTGATTGGCAGTGTTGCCAGCGTTGCATATAGAATTGTATACTCCCCAATCATAATTTGCTGAACTACCTGTCAAACTAGGTGAAGGCATATTGATTGAAGGGCCATAGCCATAATAGTTTAAAGTCGAGCCATAACCAGATGTAGCAATGGACCATGGGTGATAGTTCAAATTATGCTGGTCATTTGGATTATGATAGCCGCTTGTACCCCAACCAAACAAATCTATCCAACCACTGTAAGTCTGGGAGATGTTTTGATTGGCATCACCAATATAATCATACTGGTATTCGGCAAATTTCCATGTATTAGTAGAAGCCTGATATTGCAAATTGCCTTGCGAAAAATAAACCTGTTTTGTCTCACTTACCGAAAATAATCCATTTACGGCTCCTTCAATTATAAAGGCGTTAATTGAGAAGGCTATGCCGTCTCCTAAAAAGTCATTTTCAGAAATAATAGGGATGGCAGAGCGTACTCCTGTATAATTCCCATCTTCAGAATATGCCGTCCCTTCTTCACCTTCCTCCAAAGCCTCTTGTGGCAACAAAATTGCCCATTTCTCAACATTCTCACCACTTCCAGCGGGTAGCATAATTACACCATCACCATCTTGGCTGGGTGTCATCGTGTTTTGTGTGAAATCCACCGTCACCTTGTTTTTCATTCCTGTAATGCAAATGGCGGCATTGGATGGCGTGGTTACATTGAACTTTACCAAGGCGCATTTGTTCAGCAAATGGGCGGAATAGGCCGTTACGCCAGAAACATAGTTTTCGTTGGATGCCGCACACGAAATCACAGGCAGATGCTCCGTCTGGTCGCTGATGATTACCGAACATTCCTCTGTTGTCCCTGCGGAAAGGGTTTCTTGTGGGGTTACATTGCCGAGGAAATAGAATTGCAAAGGTTGGTTTTCAGTCGGGTTGGTGATGTTGCCGCTGAAGTTGGTGCCGTTGTGAGTCAGGAATCCGACATACTTGCCACCGCTGCCCACATAAATCTTGTCGCCAGTTTCAAAGTCGACCGTGCCCGTATTGGGATTCACCACCACTTTTGAACCGTTGTTTTGTTTCACGTCAAGGGTGATGGTCACAACCTCGTTGTTGGAGGTCGTTTGCCCTTCGTTTTTCTTGCATTGCGACATCATCATGGCCAATGCAAAAGCCATCAGAATCATGCTGATTTTCTTCATTTTATGTTCTCCTTTTTACTTTTGTTGTTTCTTTTGTTTGTTTATTGCTGCATAGCCAATACTGGCCAATAGCAAGGTGAATAATCCGCTCCCAAGCGGTGCGCCAAAGGTCTGGTTTGTGACGTTCACGCCATCGGTCGGATTGCCGAAAGTCTGGTTGGTGACATTGCTTCCGTCCAAGGGATTGCCAAAGCCTTGGTTGGTCAAGGCTGCCGCGCCGCTGTTTCGTGGTCCAGCAGGTTCATCGCCGCGTTGGAACAAACCGCCTTGGGCGGTTGCTGCAATCGAAATAGACAATGCCATCACCATTGCCAACATTTTCAGTTTCTTTTTTGTCTTGTTGTTTCGCATGATTTGAAACCGTTTTTGCCCTTTGGCTCAATTGGGCAATTTTAGAAACGACTACAGAGCGGAGCCTCCCAAACTTATCCTTATTTCCAGTAGTTGGGTCTAGGCTCCCATAAGAAGAGAAATAATGATAGGGAATTACTCCGCTGTATATGCTTATGTAAAAAACACTCACATAACAGCGAAAGCAATCACCCTCACTTAACTCTCTCCTTACGCGAATTGCCTAGATTCACTACTGAAGAACAAAGCGAAGAATGTGCTTTCTCTGGCCACTCCGATTTCTCCCAGAATGGCAGGGCAAAAATACAAAGATTTTCTTTTGTGGAAGAAAAATGGCAGAAAAAGACCTATAAAATGGAGAAAACTCATATTTTTTTGTCAAATAGTTCCCAAATTTGGGAATTTTTGTGTATTTTTGCAGCCGATTAATAAAAACCCACCATAGTATGAAAATAACCATCCAAGATGAAGACTTACAGGAACTCATAACGACAGGAACAAATACAGGCAAGTATAAAAAGTTGGCTCGAGACAAGAAATTCATAGAAAGATTAGCCAATGTCTATCGTATCATGACTTCTGTGGAAAAAACAAGTGATTTAGTGCCATATAGTTATCTGCATTACGAGAAATTGAAACACATAAATTTGAGTTCTGTCAGGATAATGAACAATCGTGTTGAAAGACTACTGTTTATCGAAAATGAAGATGGAATCGAAATAACACTTATTGAATTAAACGAAACTCATTATGGAAACAAGAAATGAAAACCCAACTCCTTGGATTGCCACACATCCAGGCACAATATTAAAGTTGGAACTTGAGGAGCGAGGCATTTCTCAAAAAGAGTTCGCTGAGATGTTAGACATGCAAAAGTCGCATCTCAATGAAATTATCAAAGGGAAAAGGGCTATGAGCATTAGTGTGGCCGACAAAATTGAAGAGGTATTAGGAATCTCTTCCGTATCACTTATGAATTTGCAGACGCAATATGAGTATGATCTCAGACAGATTGAAAACAGAAGTATTGAGGAACAAGAGGCTATCAACAAATTGAAATTGTTTGATGAAATCTTTGATGTCAAGACTTTATTAAAGCGGTTGGGGTGCATGTGCAAAACAGCTGTTGAGAAACTGCGTTGTCTTGTTACAGGGATACAACAACCTGAACCAGCTGAATTGAAACTAGAAGCATGCGGTATGTTCAAAAAGTCGTCAAAAACTGGTCAAGACCCACGAATGTTGATGACATGGAAATTGCTTGCCGAAGCAACAGCAAGAAAAATCATGCCACAAGGTGTTTTTCGATCTGAAAGAAAAGCTGATTTAGTGAAAGAATTGGTGGATGCTTTTCATCAAAACAAGGATACTATCACAGTCATCACTCGTGTTTTTTCCAAATACGGGATTGCTTTTTGTGTCGTGAAAAAAGTGGAAAAGGCATCTGTTGATGGATATTCTTTTATCGAAAAAGATGTTCCATACATTATTGTTACAGAACGGTTTGATAGGATTGACAATCTTGCTTTTGCTGTTCTTCACGAAGTTGGTCATATCTTCCTTCATTATCTTGACGGAACGCAAAAGGAGTTTCATCTTAGCATCCCAGATTATGATAATGAAAGTGCCGAAGAACGAGAAGCAAATGCCTTTGCTGCAAATGCGCTTATTCCATCCAATTTATGGAAAAACGCCCCCAAAGTTAGAGTTAATCCACTCGCCATTCAGAGAACATACACTGATTGGGCTGCTGATAATGGCTTCAACAAATGGATTGTCTTGGGAAGGATTTCCTACGAGACTGGAATGTATAAATTCAAATCCGACGATAGCAGAAGAATAAACGGCGTATAGGTCAAAATGCAGGCTGGAAAAACCGAGTTGTAGTCCAATGGGTCAAATTGCAGGCTGAAAATTTGCGGCTTGGTGTCAGGCGTTTGTTTCAAGTCGCTATCTTTGCCGCGCAGCCGA
>Ga0326514_10000616_pt1 | contig 24054 bp, 16 predicted proteins | sample 3_2548_0518_D_FD_203653 | JGI IMG/M metagenome (GOLD analysis project Ga0326514, IMG submission 203653) | Bovine rumen microbial communities from UC Davis, California, United States - 3_2548_0518 | ecosystem: Host-associated > Mammals > Digestive system > Stomach > Rumen | place: USA... | reverse complement strand
TAAAGTGAAACTGTCACGTTCTTCCTTAGCCAAAGAAAACAAAAGATCATCATCCTGCTCTATAACAGTATGCGGCTCCACACGTCCCTGCTTTTCGCCAGGAATAATGCATGGAACAAGAAGGATAATCTTCTTTATCATATCAGGATACTTGTTTACAAAACCTCTTGTAAGAAGTCCGCCATATGACTGACCCGCAATGATAAATGGTTCACTGATCACATTGACCGCAAAATCGTGAAGGATCTCAAGCATATCATCCGAATTCTTTACATCTCCTTTTGCGGAATTGCCCATACCCGGAAGATCGATATAAAAACGCTTATAGCCATCCAACTCAGTAAAGACAGGCTCAAATGCGCCCTTCATGGTAATCTTGCTTATACCCCAACCGTGTATGATCAGAACAGGTATGCCTGAGCCAATGACGTCATAATCTATATTTTTGTATTTCATATGGTCCCTTTTCCTGTATATTTATCATTCCAAACTACTTAATATTTAATTCAGATGCTTACGCATTATGATCGTTTTGCCGTCGTTCTTGAATTCGGCAAATCCGTTCTTCTCATATAATTTCACAGGGCCGGTAAAAGCCATAGAAGTTTGTCCGCTCACTTCCGGATATGCTTCAACATATTGATACCCGTTTCTCGCGGCATCAGAACAGATCTGTTTTAGCAACTGCTTCGCAATGCCTTTTCCGCGATAATCCGGACTGATCTCAAAACACACGATCGACAAGACCTGTCCCGGAAGGCAACTGTGAGAATAAGTACTTTCATCCGGAAGATGATCGAGATCAAACTCGCCGACACGGTAATAGTTTGTCCTGTCATTCGCATTGCACCATCCGACTGCAAGGTCATTATCAAAAGCAAGGTAACCGCGTATCAAGCCCTGTCTTACCATACGGACAGCTGTTTCTCTAAGGGATCTCTTCCAACCTTCAATTCCACCGCCATACTGTTTTGCCTGATCACGCATCGCTTCTATCTCGCCTGCACTCATATTAAATGCATTGCAATAACAGGGATAGTAAGGTGAACCGTCCGAGAATGCACGGTTATCAAAAAAGTCAAAGTAATCTTTCTCCAGATCCGGTGATAAGGCTTTTATCGTTATTTCATTCATATTATCCAGTCTGTTTTACTGATTATTTTCTCGACTAAGGGATCACTCCCTCAAACAAGATAATTATATCATCCGAGTTAAGTTCTCTTGATAACTTTTTGAGTTGCAGAACCAGTAAATAAAAACAGGCACACCCTGACATAAAATTAGTGAGGTGCCATTTTATGTTGACATTTTGTTGACATTGGAATTGAAAACGCCCTATTTTAGGGCGTTCCAGGCGATTTTTAATTATTCGAGTTCTATCGTTGCCGGGGGCTTGCCCGTGCAGTCGTAGAAGACGCGGCTGATGCCTTTGACTTCGTTAACGATCCTGCTTGTGACTTTGTTGATGAGTGACCAGGGAAGCTCTGCTGCTTCGGCGGTCATGAAGTCTGTTGTTGTAACTGCTCTTAAGAGGCATGCGTAATCGTATGTTCTCTCATCACCCATGCATCCTACTGAACGCATATTGGTGAGGGCTACGAAATACTGGTTAGCATATTTGTCGAAGCCTGCGAGCTGCATTTCTCTTCTGAAGATAGCATCTGCATCCTGAACGAGCTTAACCTTCTCTGCAGTAACTTCGCCGATGATCCTGATAGCGAGTCCGGGGCCGGGGAACGGCTGACGGAAAACGAGGTTATCAGGGATGCCGAGCTCAAGGCCGGCCTTTCTTACTTCGTCCTTGAAGAGGAGACGGAGGGGCTCGATGATCTCTTTGAAATCAACATAGTCAGGAAGTCCGCCTACGTTGTGGTGTGACTTGATGACAGCGCTCTTGCCGAGGCCGGATTCGATAACATCAGGATAGATAGTACCCTGAACGAGGAAGTCAACGGCACCGATCTTCTTTGCTTCTTCTTCGAAGACGCGGATGAATTCCTCGCCAATGATTTTTCGCTTTGTCTCAGGATCTTCAACACCTGCGAGCTTTGAATAGAAACGCTCCTGGGCGTTGACTCTGATGAAGTTAAGATCGTAAGGTCCTTCAGGGCCAAAGACGGCTTCAACCTCGTCGCCTTCGTCCTTTCTTAAGAGACCGTGATCAACGAATACGCATGTGAGCTGCTTGCCGACAGCCTTTGAAAGAAGGACTGCTGCAACGGATGAATCAACACCACCGGAAAGAGCGCAGAGGACACGGCCTGTGCCGACCTTCTCGCGGATCTCCTTAATGGATGTATCAACAAATGAATCCATCTTCCAGTCGCACTTGCACTTGCAGACGTCCTTAACGAAGTTTGCAAGCATCTTTGTGCCTTCAACTGTGTGTACGACTTCGGGATGGAACTGAACGCAATAGAGGTTCTCCTCAACGTTCTCTGCTGCTGCGACGGGGCAGACTTCCGTGTGAGCCGTGATCTTGAATCCGGGCGCGGGCTGTGCGATGTAGACCGTGTGGCTCATCCAGCATACTGTCTTGGGTGAGACGTCCTTGAAGAGCTTTGCGTCTGTGTCGACAAGAACGTCGGTGTGTCCGTATTCTCTTACCGGAGCAGCCTTCACTTCGCCGCCCAGAAGATAGTTCATGAGCTGAGCGCCGTAGCAGATACCGAGTACAGGAATGCCCATTTTAAAAAGGTCGGGCGAGCATTTCGGGGAATCGTCATCGTATACGTTTGAAGGACCGCCGGTAAGTATGATGCCTTTCGGATTAAGTTCCTTTATCTCATCGAGACTCATTGTGTGAGGTCTTACTTCACTGTAGACCGAGAGCTCTCTGACTCTTCTGGCAATAAGCTGGTTATACTGTCCTCCGAAATCGAGGACGAGGATCATTTCCTTGGCCATGGGAATTCCTCCGAATCATAGAAATCTTATGGGTTAATTATATTCTTGCTCTCCCATCGCGAAAACAAGAATTTGTTTGCTTATTAGCGAAATCGTAATGATTTTGAGTGCTTATGTTTTGGTCAGTTTTACATAATAAAGAGCTGCAGTCTGAAATAAGGCTGCAGCTCCGGTTGTTTTCTGTTCAATAAGAATTATCTTCTGATGATCTCTTCTCTTACAGGACCTGTGGAAACGATGGATACGTGTACGCCGATCTCCTTTTCGATGAACTCAACGTAATCCTGTGCTTCCTTGGGGAGCTTGTCGTATTCAGTGATACCTCTGATCTCACCCTTGCCCTTCCATGAAGGAAGATATTCGATAACTGGCTTGCATCTGTCGAGCTGTGTGGGATTCGGGAAATCCTTTGTGATCTCACCGTCGATCTCATAAGCCGTGCAGACAGGGATCTTGTCAAGGTAACCCAAAACGTCAAGGTTAGTGAGGGCAACGTCTGTACCGCCCTGGAGTCTTACGCCGTAACGTGTAGCAACGCAGTCGAACCAGCCGACTCTTCTCGGACGTCCTGTTGTAGCGCCGTACTCACCCTTGTCGCCGCCTCTGTCTCTGAGCTCTTTTGCAACTGCTTCATCCAGGATCTCGGAAACGAAAGCACCGCCGCCTACAGATGAAGAGTATGCCTTGGTAACAACGACGATCTTCTTGATCTCATAAGGAGGGATGCCTGCGCCTACGCAGCCGTAACCTGCCAATGTGGAAGAAGAAGTAACCATCGGATAGATACCCATGTCAGGATCCTTCATTGTGCCGAGCTGGCCTTCCAGGAGGATCTTCTTATCCTGCTTCAATGCCTCATAGAGGTAAGCCTGTGTGTTTGTAACGAAAGGCTTGATGAGCTTGCCCTGCTCGAGCATTTCCTTGAGGAGCTCTTCGGAATCGATGGGATCCTTGTGATAGAGGTTTACGAGAAGCGCATTCTTGATCTCAAGAACACGGTTGATCTTCTCTCTCAATGTCTCTTCATCGAAAAGTTCGGAAACCTGGAAACCGATCTTTGCGTATTTATCGGAGAAAAAAGGAGCAATACCGGACTTTGTCGAACCGAAAGCCTTGCCACCCAATCTCTCTTCCTCAAACTTGTCGAAATCAACATGGTAAGGCATAACTACCTGAACTCTGTCTGATACGAGAAGCTGGGGATTTAATCCCTGCTCCTTGATGGAGTTGTATTCGTTGATGAACTTACGGATATCAAGAGCAACACCGTTGCCGATGATGTTTACGATATTCTCGTGGCAGACACCGGAAGGCATGAGATGAAGTGCAAATCTTCCGTGATCGTTGATGATGGTGTGTCCCGCATTTGCTCCGCCCTGGAATCTGATTACGATATCTGATTCATTTGCAAGAAGGTCTGTGATCTTACCCTTGCCTTCATCGCCCCAGTTTGCGCCAACGATAGCCGTTACCATTGTTTATTCCTCCAAAAATATATCTCTTTGAATAGTTTTATTAAAAACCCGCGCCAATTATAACAGAATTATTATAAATATGGGCATATTATTATATTTATGCTTTATACACCTAAATTAATTCAGTCCGGTTCGCAGATGACGACTCTTCTCCAGCCGGTCATTCCGTACTCATAAGTACATGTTATGAGAGTAAGACGCTGGGAATCAGTAACATTACCCAATGCATAATCTAATATGTCATCCGCGCTGACGATGTCGGATGAAACTACATAGTAGTAATATTCATTGCCGTTGAGGTCTATGAAAATGACCTCGTCACCAATGCTTAAATTACCCAGTTTGTGAAACATCGAGCCGTCTCTGTAGTTATGGCCGAGGATCGTGGCATTTCCGTCCTGACCGGGCATTACGGAGTCTTCGTAGTGGCCAAGGCCGTATCTGAGTGATACCTGTGAAGCCTCATCCCAAACGGAATATCTCAGGTTGATACTGTCGATATATAGGATTCCGATGGAGTTTAGAACGACATAATCGTCGTAATATTCCTCTTCTTCCTCTTCTTCCTCCTCTGTTTCCTCAGTCTCGGCAATAAAATCATAGCCTTCGCCTTCAACCTCATTGCCCCTTCTTGGAACTACATATGTTGCAACTGGCTCTTCGGAAGGATCTGTCGATACGATCTTCTTTTCGATCTCATTCAAAGCTTCATTTGAGATCCTGCGCCTGTTAGCGCGCTTAATAGGTTCAATCAGAAGCAGAACTATACCGACCAAAAGGAGTACGACACTTACGATAATCAGGGTCGTGCTTACAGCCGTTTTCTTTGTTTTAGCCTTTTTGTGAATATCTATCCTTTTCATTATCCTGTCCCAAAAAGCAAACTTTTTTAATTTGATGCTTATTCATTATACTCCCAAACCGTGATATTATGTTATTCGCACGTCATTTATGTTACAGGGGGGTTACATGGATAGTTCGGTTTGGGACAAGGCTCTAAAAATTCTACAGTATGATCCGAATATTGACATCGTCACTTACGAGTCGATCCTCAGCAAGATGACTGTAGGCCACTCTGATGATATCCAGCTCGTTCTTGAAGCCAGAGACGAATATTCCCTGAGCATCGTTAAGAGTCAGAAGCTCGGCAAGACTATCGAGAATGCCATTAAGCTCGTTAACGGTGACAAGCCGTGCGTTGTTAATTTTATCCTTAAGGGTGATAACAAAGCCCTTAACTCCACTGTTATCGGTACTACAAAATCACATAATGAGAACAAGAGCAAAGTCGTAACTTCAACCGGCCTTAACGGTGAATATACTTTTGCCAACTTCGTTGTAGGTGACTGTAACCGTTTTGCCCATGCTTCTGCAGTTTCCGTATCACAAAAGCCGGGCCAGAAGCAGAGAAACCCCTTCTTTTTATGGGGTAATTCAGGTCTCGGCAAGACCCATCTCATGAAAGCCATAGGTAATGCCATACTCGAGAATAATCCTGACAAGAAGGTTATCTACACGACTTGCGAGGCGTTCACCAATGCTTTTGTAAATACCATCGGCAAGCAGAATTACACGGAATTCCGCAACAAATACCGTTCTGTCGATGTCCTTTTGATCGATGACATCCAGTTCCTTATAGGTAAAGAAGGTGTCCAGACCGAATTCTTTAATACTTTTGAGGCACTTATCGAGAGCGGAAAGCAGATCGTAATCACCTGCGATAAAGCTCCTTCAAATCTCACGCAGCTCGACAACAGACTTACTTCCCGTTTCCAGGACGGTATCATGTTCGATGTCCAGCCGCCGGATTTTGAGACACGTAAGGCTATTTTCTTAAGCAAGGTCGAGAACGAGAATCTTCCTTTGTCTGACGAGATAATCGACTATGTCTGCGAAAACGTTACGACTAACATAAGACAGCTTAACGGTGCATTTAATACCATTTCTTCTTATGTAACCCTGGCTAACGGCGAGCTTACTCTTGATGACGTCCAGAAGATCCTCCTCCCTATTATCCAGCCTAATAAAAAGAAATATCTGACGCCTGACATGGTCATCAGTGCTGTATCAAATTACTACGATCTGACACCTGACAAGCTCACTTCAAAGCTCAGAAGTGCTGAGATTTCAAAGGCACGCAACGTTGCAATGTTTATCTGCAGAGACTATCTCGAACTTAAATACGAGAAGATCGGACAGCTTTTCGGCGGACGTAAACATACGACTGTCATGCATGGTTGTGACAACGTTGATGAGGATCCTGAGACCAAAAAAGAGGCTGAGGCTATCTATAAGTCCATAATCTGATTTGAACATTTTTTGTTCTTATGTGCAAAACTTCCGGTAGATAGTCTGTAGACGGTTTGTGTACAAATGTAACAATGTTCAAAAGGGTATTATTCTGAACAATAATCAAATTGGTTTTATACATTGTACGGTCGTCAAAAACCTTTGAAAATAATGGTCTTCAGGCAGTTTTGAACATATAGACACGACATAATAAGACTAATAATAGCTAACTTTAAATACTGCAAAGGCAGCCGGTCGATATTAGTAAGATGTCCCTAAAATCGAACTTTGTAACACCGTTAAACTATACATTTTTAATAATATTAAGTGTATAATGTTTGAAATATTTTATATTAGTGGAAAGGCGGCACTTTTCAGATGAAATTTACATGCAGCAGAGATGACTTGGTAAATAACGTATCCATAGTCCAGAGAGCTGTTACAGCTAACAGTACAGTCAATATCCTTAACGGAATTCTCATAGAGGCATCAGATGACAATAAGATCAAGCTTACAGGTTATGATCTCCAGACAGGTATCGAAGCAGACGTAGAAGCTAATGTTACCGAGAAGGGTGCCGTTGTTATAGATTCTAAGTTCTTCGGAGACATCATCAGAAAGCTTCCTGAGCCTGAAGTTGATATCGTTTCCAACAGCAATTTCCAGACAACTATCAAGTGCGGACAGGCTGAATTCAAGATTGCCGGTCTTGATCCCGAACCGTTCCCGAAGATCCCTGAGGTTGACGAGAAGGAAGCAGAGAAGATCGTTATAGGCCAGAAGATGCTCAAGAACATGATCAACCACACGATCTTTGCCGTATCCAGAGATACTTCACGTCCCGTTCTTACAGGAAGTAATGTGGTAAGCGACGGTTCAGTTCTATCTGTTGTTTCCATCGACGGTTTCAGAATGGCTATCAACCGTGAAGACATGGGCAACGACTTCCCTAAGATCAATTACATCGTTCCCGGTAAGGCTCTTACCGAGATGAGCAAGATCTTAAGTGATGACGATGATGCAGAGATCAATATCTACACATCAATGCAGAATCTCCTTTTCGATATCGGCAACGTAAGAATGATCTCACGTCTTATCGAAGGTCAGTTCATTAATTTCGATTCCATCATTACAAAGAATCCTAAGACAGTTATCACTATTAACCGCAAGCAGTTCCTTGATGCTGTTGACAGAGCTTCACTCATCATAATGACTGACGACCGTAAGTGTCCTGTAAGATTCTTAAGCAATAATCCTTCAGAGCTTACTGTTCAGGCTACTTCAGCAAGAGGTAATCTCCAGGAGAATATCGACATCAGCCTTGAAGGCGATCTTATCGATGTTGATTTCAACTCAAGATATGTTCTCGATGTTCTTAAGAATATCGATGATGAGATCATCAGAGTTGAAGTAAACGGCGGTCAGGGACCCTGCATCATTAAACCTGTTGAAGGTGACAAGTACATTTATCTCATTCTTCCTATCAGAAGATAATGTTCATAAAAAGCATACATCTAGAAAATTTCAGAAATTACGGAAGGCTCGATTTGGACGTCGGGCCTTCTGTTAATATCTTTTACGGTAATAATGCCCAGGGAAAGACAAATCTTGTTGAAGGTATTTATGTCGCATCAAGCGTAACTTCACACAGAACAAGTAAAGATACTGATCTTATAAAATTCGGCGAAAACGAATATAAAGTAAGCCTGGATCTTATTGATGACGACGGTTCAGCATGTTCTTTGTCTTCCTGTTATTACACCGAAAAGTCTGAATTAAGCAGGAATGGAAGGCCCGGAAGAACATTGATAAGAGACAATGCACCTGCCGACAAGATCTCGGAATATATTGGTGTATGTAACATTGTTATCTTTGCTCCCGAAGACTTAAATATCGTCAAAAATGCTCCTTCATTCAGAAGAAAGTTCTTAAATACGCTGATATCCAAGATATCGCCTTCATATTTCAACCTTCTGAGCAATTACAGCAGGCTTCTGGCCCAGAAAAATGCACTTCTCAAGAGCATCAGATCAAGTGACAGCATGCCGTCTCTTGTAGATGAGCAGCTTAATTTCTGGGATTATTCACTTGCAGATCTCTCGGCAGAGATAATCCTAAAGCGATATAAGTTCGTAAAGCTCATTTCAGACATTGCCTGCAGGCATCACGGAAGCATTTCAGGAGGCAAGGAAAACCTTTCTATAGAGTACAACACTATATTTGGCGTTGTAGGGGCCCTAGAAACGTTTCTTACGAAAAACAGTAAATATGACGAGTATATGAGTAAAGGCCTCTCAGAAAGCGATTATGGGCGAATTAAGGGTATTCTCTCTGATCTGGTCCTTGCCAAGCTGAAATCAGTACGGAATTACGACATAGATAAACATATTTCGTCTACCGGTATCCACAGGGATGATATCGTGATCAAGCTTGATGGTCTTGTCATGAAGAGCTTTTCTTCACAGGGCCAGCAGAGGACTGCTGCGTTGGCTTTAAAGCTCTCCGAACTGGAGATAATAAAGATGTTCGTCTCCTCTACCCCGATCCTGATCCTGGATGACGTATTCTCCGAACTTGATAAGACCAGGAGAATGAGTCTTGTATCGGCCATGAAAGGCGCCCAGATCTTCATCACATGCACGGACAAGAACATGATAGGCGAAGAGATAGACGTGATGCAGGGCGCAAATAAGGCGGCATTCTACCGCGTTGAGAGCGGCAATATCGAAGCTGAAGCCTGATTTTAGGACAGATTACACTAAAAAGCGGGCTGATTTCTTTTAATATAATATTATAATAAGCATATTATATTCCTAATTTATGATATAATTTATGGGTTAGAAGAGGATTTCCGGACGATTCGGAGGCTTAAAGTGTTCATTCATATCGGCAATGATCTCTCAGTACTTAAATCTTCGGTTACCTGCGTGGTCAATCTTGAGACCGTCCTCCCTTCCCAGAAGGATGTGTCTGACTTCCTAAACCGTGAGGATGAACAAGGCAGACTTCAGTATGTGACTGACGATATACCGAAATCATTGATAATAACCGATGATAAAACATATGTTTGTCCTTTATCTGCAAGTCTGATATTAAACAGACTGAATATGTCGGAAAGCTTCTGAAAAACCTTATATAACAGTGTTAAAAATGCAGCATTTCCGGGCATTTGACGGAATATGCCGCCAAGAATAGGAGTTTTTACATTTATGAAGGAAAACGACGAGAAGAATTTCAATTTTGAGGAGAACCAGGCCTCAAATGATGCTCAGGCACGCCCTTCCGGCGCAGTCGATCTCTACTTCCAGCCTGTTGAAGATGGTGATGACGACGAGCTCAAGAATCTTGCTGAGAACCCCAGAGCTTTGACTGAGGATTTTAAGGAAGAATCAATGGCTGACGTTCTTGCTGCAGAAGGCGATCAGGATAGTTTTGATACATCCAACAACAGCGAATACAGCGAAGATGATATTCAGGTCCTGGAAGGTCTTGAGGCCGTAAGAAAGAGACCTGGTATGTATATCGGTGATACCACATTAAGAGGTCTTCACCATCTTATCTATGAGATCGTTGCAAACTCCGTAGACGAAGCTCTTGCAGGACGCTGCGATACGATCGATGTAGTACTCGAAAAGGACGGTTCTGTTACAGTAACAGATAACGGTTCCGGTATTCCTGTAGGTAATCATCCGAAGCTTGGAATTCCTACAGTTGAAGTCGTTCACACAGTGCTTCACGCAGGTGGTAAATTCGGCGGCGGAGCTTACAGCATTTCGGGCGGTCTGCACGGCGTAGGTGCGTCTGTAGTTAACGCTTTGTCTGATCATATGAAGGTCCAGGTACGCCGTGAAGGCAATATCTATGAGATCGAATTTGAGAAGGGTAAAACAACAGTTCCTCTTCACATTGTTGGCAATTGTGATAAGAATGATACAGGTACGAAGACAAACTTTATTCCTGATAATTCCATCTTCCCTGACATCGTTTTCGACTTCGATTCAATGATCACACGTTATCGTGAAATGGCTTTCCTCAATAAGGAAGTTACAATCGATCTCACTGATGACAGAGGCTCTGAACCTGTTAAGAAGCATCTCCATTATGAGGGCGGTATCATCTCATTTGTTGAATATCTGAACCGTCATAAGGAAGCAATCAACACACCTCCTATTTACTTTGCTACAAAGCAGGGAGATAACTTCGTAGAGATTGCTCTGCAGTACAATGACTCTTATCAGGAGACTGTTTATACATACGCTAATAATATCGCTACACCTGAAGGCGGTACGCACCTTGTAGGCTTCCGTGCAGCAATGACAAGAGCTATCAATGATTATGCAAAGAAGTATAAGTTCATCAAGGACGGCGATGTTAAGCTTCAGGGTGAGGATACAAGAGAAGGTCTTGCAGCTATTATCTCTGTAAAGCTTCCTGATCCCCAGTTCGAAGGACAGACAAAGAGTAAGCTCGGCAATGCAGAGATCAGACCTATGGTTGACAGTGCGGTATATGAGAAGCTTGAGATCTATCTTGAAGAGCATCCTGATATCGCAAAGCTTATCATGGATAAGTGCCTCTCAGCTTCAAGAGCAAGAGATGCCGCAAAGAGAGCAAGAGAACTCACAAGAAGAAAGACTGTATTTGAGAATAACGCACTTCCAGGTAAGCTTGCTGACTGCCAGAGTGATGAAGCAGAGTTCTGTGAGATCTTCATCGTAGAGGGAGACTCCGCAGGCGGATCCGCAAAGCAGGGCAGAGAGCGTAAATATCAGGCTATCCTTCCTCTCTGGGGTAAGATGCTCAACGTAGAGAAGGCAAGAATCGATAAGGTCTATTCCAATGAGAAGCTCCAGCCGGTAGTTATGGCTTTGGGTGCAGGTATCGGAGATGAGTTCGATGAGACAAAGCTCAGATATCACAAGGTCATCATCATGGCTGATGCCGATGTCGACGGCTCACACATCAGAACACTTCTTCTCACATTCTTCTTCAGATACTTAAGACCTCTTGTTGAAGGCGGATATGTATATATTGCCTGCCCGCCGCTCTACAAGGTCTATAAGGGCGACGAAGCATATTATGCTTATGATGATAAGGAGATTGAAGAGATCAAGGTAGCTCATAAGTGGGAGAATCCTCTTATCCAGCGATTCAAGGGTCTCGGTGAGATGAGTTCAGAGCAGCTCTGGGATACAACAATGAATCCTGTTACACGTAAGCTTTTGAGAGTAACTCTTGCAGATGCCAAAGAAGCAGATGAGACATTCACACTCCTCATGGGCGATCAGGTTGAACCCCGTAAGGAATTCATCCAGGTCAACGCGAAGCTTGCAAATATTGACAACTGATATTATCTTCAGGAACATACTTATGAACATAAAGCGGGTGCTGCCGGTCAGGCAGCGCCCGTTTTTATACATACAGGTGAATTGTTCCACGTGGAACAATCAGGTTATGAACAAATACTGAAATCCGTCAAAATCGAAAATGTTCCACGTGGAACATTGGCACTTTTGTATTAAAGATGACATATATTATTTCATATATAAATGATAGAATGAGTTTACTACATAGCTGAAAGTTTGAAAAGGAGTAAAAAATGGCAACAGTAATTGCTCTTGTAAATCAAAAAGGCGGTGTCGGAAAGACCACAACAGCCGTAAATCTGGCTGCCTTCCTCGGAAAGAAAAAGAAAAAGGTCCTTCTGATAGATATAGATCCGCAGGCTAATGCCACGAGCGGACTCGGAATCGACAAGCGTGAGCTTGAACAGACGGTTTATGATGTTCTCATCAATGACACACCAATATCAGACGTAATCTATGAGACAAATGCCGAGAACGTCGACATCTGCCCTACAAACATTAATCTTGCCGGTGCAGAGGTCGAACTTGTTACGGTAATCTCCAGAGAGCATATCCTTAAGAATGCTATCGCTCCCGTAAGTGATACATACGATTATGTAATCCTGGACTGCCCTCCTTCACTCGGCCTTCTCACGATCAATGCTCTCACTGCATCTGACAGACTGATCATCCCGATCCAGGGCGAGTACTACGCTCTTGAAGGACTCTCACAGCTGATGGACACGATCAATATCGTAAAGAAAAAGCTCAATCCCGAGCTCGAGATCCTCGGCGTTGTTCTCACGATGTTTAACCTCAGAACACAGCTCTCAAGACAGGTAAAAGAAGAGACAGACAAGTACTTCGGCAGTAAGGTCTTTAAGACCGTAATACCAAGAAACGTAAGGCTTGCAGAGGCTCCGAGCCACGGCCTTGCCATCTGCGACTATGACAAGAATTCCAAGGGCGCCAGAGCATATGAGGCACTGGCAAAAGAAGTAATCAAGAGATCATAAAGGAGAAAAGATATGGCTACCAGAGGATTAGGAAAAGGACCCAAATCAGCACCTAAGAAGAAGGTTGTAGCAGCAAAGCCAGCTGCCAAAAAGACAGCAGCCAAGACTGCATCAAAGAAGCCTGCAGCAGCTAAGAAGGCTCCGGCTAAGAAGGCAGCGCCTGCAAAGAAAACAGCAACAAAGAAACCCGTTGCAAAGGCTCCTGCCAAGAAATCCGTCACCGCTAAGAAGACGGCTGCCGTTAAATCATCTACGCCTAAGGCAGCTCCTGCTAAGAAGACAGCTGTTAAGACGATCTCAGAAAGCAAGGCTATGGGTAGAGGTCTCGGTGCGCTTCTTTCATCTGACGGTATTCCTGAGAACAAGAGAGATTCCGTTGTAGATCTCAAGATAAACGACATCTCCCCTAATAACGGCCAGCCCAGAAAAAACTTCAACGACGATGCTCTTAATGAACTCGCTTCATCAATTGAAGAAAACGGCGTTATCCAGCCCATCATCGTTCAGCGCAAAGGTGAAGGCTACAGGATCGTAGCAGGCGAGCGCCGCTGGAGAGCAGCAAGGATTGCAGGACTTTCCGTAATCCCTGCGATCGTAAGAGATCTTTCCGATAAGGAGACAATGGCACAGGCTCTCATCGAGAATATCCAGAGAGAAGACTTGAATCCCATTGAAGAAGCTTCAGCAATGGATAATCTTCTTAAGACCCACAAGCTTACACAGGAACAGCTTGCTAAGAAGCTCGGCAAGCCCAGAGCTACTATCGCTAATACTCTCCGTATCCTTAATCTTGATGAATCCCTCCAGGAATTCGTAAGCAGGGGAGATCTCTCAGAAGGTCACGCCAAGGCTATCCTCGCTCTTAAGGATAAGGAAGACCAGCGCAAGGTAGCTGACGTCATCATGGCACGCGAGATGAACGTAAGACAGGCTGAGGTTTTCGTTAAGAAGTATATCGAAGCCCAGAATAATCCTTCCGGCAAGAAGGCAGTAGAGCTTCCTGACATCCAGTTCACTTTGAGCACAAAGGAAGTTGAGACAAAGCTTAAGAAGCAGCTTGGCGCAAAGGTCAAGATCAAGGTCCTTGATAACTCCACAGGCCGCGGCCGTATCGTTATCGACTATAAGGACAACATGGATCTCGACAGACTTATCGAGTATCTCTGCAATTGATGTTATACCTTTAAGGTACTATATTTATATATAAGAGAAGCTTTTCAGACAGCTACTTGAAAAAGTCTTTCGGATTATGTATACTTAAGTGCCTTTAGGTATGGAGCTGTATCGAAGTGGTCATAACGAGGCGGTCTTGAAAACCGTTTGCCTTCACGGGCACCAGGGTTCGAATCCCTGCGGCTCCGCCAAAGATCTTAAAGCCCTTCCAATTTCGGAAGGGCTTTTTATTTGAGAACAAACGTTCTTTTGAAGGGCTTTATGCCGTGTTTTCGGGCATTTTTATTAGGGAATTATCGGAAAAGCCCTTAAAATCAACATTTTTATTTTATATGTGGTACAATCTTCTACTATCTGCACAGCGGTTCTGTGCATAAAACTCTAGAGGAGGAATTAATAATGGAAAAAGAAGAAGTATTGAAGGTGTACCGTCACTCTCTTGCACACATCCTTGCAAAGGCTGTAATCGAGTTATACGGCAAAGAGGTACAGTACGCGATCGGACCTGAGATCGAGGACGGCTGCTATTACGATTTCGTCCTTCCGAGAACAGTCACAGAGGAAGATTTCCAGACAATCGAAGACAAGATGCATGAGATCATCAAGAGAAGGGAAGACTGGACACGCAAGGTCATCTCCCGTGATGAGGCTTTGGAACTCTTCAAGGATCAGAAGTTTAAGCATGAGCTTATTGTCGATCTGCCTGCAGACGAGACAATATCCATATATTACACAGGCGACGATTATGTAGATCTTTGCCGCGGACCTCACGTAGACAATTCACAGGAGCTTATGAGCGCTGCATTCAAGATCAAGAATGTTTCCGGTGCTTACTGGAGAGGCGACGAGAAGAGAGACCAGCTCCAGAGAATCTATCTTTTCGCGTTCCCTTCAAAGGATGAACTCAAGGCTCACCTTGCATGGCTCAAGGAAGCACAGGAGAGAGACCACAAGAAGATCGGTACGGCTCTTGACCTCTTTATGTTCCGTGAAACAGCTCCGGGTATGGCTTACTGGCTCCCCAGGGGATGGATCCTTTATCAGGAACTCATGAAGTATTCACGTGAGATCCAGGGTGCTCACGGCTACACAGAGATCTCCGCACCTCTTATCAACAATAAGAAGCTCTGGCTTATCTCAGGTCACTGGGCACACTATCAGAACAACATGTTCATCGTTCCCGGTATCACAAAGGGCGTTAATGCTACTGACGCTGTTCAGGGCGAAGAGGCTCCCGAGCAGTACGCTGTTGATGCTGAGGATACAATGGCAGCTAAGCCTATGAACTGCCCTAACGCCATGATGTCCTACAAGCGCACGATGCACTCATATAAGGAACTTCCTATCCGTTACAGCGAGTATGACGTTCTCCACCGTAAGGAGAAGTCAGGCCAGATGAACGGTCTCTTCAGAGTTCAGGAGTTCCGTCAGGACGACGACCATACATTTGTTACACCTGACCAGATCAAGGACGAGATCAAGGACGTTATCGCTATTGCAGACGAGATCTACAAGACATTCGGCATCACATACAGAGCAGAGTTCTCCACAAGACCTGACGACTTCATGGGCGATATCGAGTCCTGGAATTCCGCTGAGGCTTCTCTCAAGGCCATCCTCGACGAGAAGTATGGTGACGGCAACTACGAGATCAACGAAGGCGACGGCGCATTCTACGGTCCGAAGATCGACCTTCAGATCAAGGACGCTCTTGGACGTGAGTGGCAGTGCGGTACAGTCCAGCTCGACTTCCAGCTCCCTCATAACTTCGAGCTCACATTCGTTGACAAGGACGGCGCTCAGAAAATGCCTATCGTTATCCACAGAGCCATCTTCGGTTCTTTCGAGCGTTTTATCGGCATCATCACAGAGCACTTCAAGGGAGCTTTCCCGTTCTGGCTCAATCCTTATCAGGTTGCAGTCGTACCGATCAGACCTGAGCACAATGATTATGCGCAGAAGGTTGCTGACGCCCTCACAAAGGCCGGCGTAAGAGTCGAGTCCGATTTAACAGACGTTAACATGAGAGACAAGATCAAGAAGTTCAAGCAGATGAAGGATCCTTATATCCTCGTTGTAGGCGACAAGGAAGCTGCAGAGAACACAGTATCCGTTAACGTAAGAGGCTCCAACAAGCAGCTTCAGGGCGTTGCTCTCGACAAGTTTGTTGAGCTCTGCAAAAAGCTCAACGCAGAAAGAACATTGGAGCTCCCTCAGGAGATCTGATCTTCGTTCAGACAAATTAAATAACAGACGGCGTGGGACCAATGTCCTGCGCCGTTATTTATTGTTTTTGGTAATCTTGGAATTATTTAATAAGTGAAGGTTTTCGATAGGTAAAAGGATTGAGGGGATAAAGAGGAGGCGTGTACTGATACCTGTAATGTCCAAGGGCTTGTTTTATATGATCAGTTCAGTTGAAGTGAAAGACCGCATTCCGGGTATGGTTATCATATAAAAAGAGTTCTAAAACAAAGCGAAAAAGGCTATTTTCGTTCAGAAAAACTTTGATTATCAAATTATCAAATTACACTCTCAAAGCGCTGTGTGAGAGCATTTTTTAGGTAAAAATCCTAACGAATTGCAACTTTATTTGGTGAATTTTTCTTGCTATCATTCGTATTGCTATAAAGGGGGCGTAAAAGCTATGTATAAACAAGAAGGAACAAAAGTCGCCATTATCGGCGCAGGTGCGGTAGGATCTACAACCGCTTTCGCAATCGCAATGCAGCAGCTCTGCTCTGAGCTCGTTCTTATTGATGTCAATAAGGAAAAGGCTTTGGGTGAGGCTCTTGATATCAGCCACGGACTTCCGTTCATCGGCGATATGTACATTCATTCAGGCGACTATTCTGACGTTAAGGATGCAGACTGCATCATCATCACGGCAGGTATCCCCAGAAAAGAAGGCGAGACAAGACTTGACCTTGCAAAGAAGAACGTCAAGCTCGCTCATACGATCACAGACAGCATCATGGAGCACTACAACAAGGGTGTCATCATGGTTATCTCCAACCCTTGTGATCTCGTTACATATAAGGTTGCAGAGTGGTCCGGACTTCCTTCAAACAAGATCATCGGTTCAGGTACGAACCTTGACTCAGCACGTTTCAGAGTCCTCATTTCCAGAAAGCTTGGCGTTGACGTTAGAAACGTTCACGGTTATATCCTCGGCGAGCACGGTGAGACACAGTTCCCTGCATGGAGCCACACTCACGTTGCAGGTATGTCCATCGACGAGTACGCAGATGCAATCGGCGTACCTTTCGGTGAAGACGTTAAGGCTGAGATCGCTCAGAAGACAAAGTCTTCCGGCGCTGAGATCATCAAGCTCAAGGGCGCAACATTCAACGGTATCGCCGTAAGTGCTGCTACTCTCCTCAGAAGCATCACAGAAGACGAGCACACTATCAGAACAGTATCCACAAGACTCAACGGCGAGTACGGCATCTCCGGTGTTACTCTCGACGTTCCTGCACTCCTCGGTGCTAACGGCGTTGATAAGATTATCGACATGCGTCTTACTGATGAAGAGTATCAGCTCCTCAAGAAATCTGAGGCAAATATGCGTGAGGCTATCGCTTCCGTTGAAGGTCTCTGATAAGAGCTTAAAACCCGCGGGGCTGTGAAGTAAGGCTTTTCGAGGGTGATCAAAACAAGACATTAAGCCCCTGCACTTTGTCCCATTAAGTGCAGGGCTTTTCATTTATAAGTAAATAAAGATTTGCTATAATGTCGGGGGTAAATCCCAAATCAATAACTTAAGAGGTCTAATTATGGAAATTAGTGCGGTTGTTATGGCGGCAGGTAAGAGCACGAGAATGAAGTCCAAGCACTCCAAGGTTGTGTTCCAGGTGTCGGGCAAACCGATTATCCAGTGGGTAGCAGATGCTCTTCAGGAGGCAGGCTGCCAGGATCAGGTATATATAGTAGGTGAGGCACAGGCTGAGATCAGAAGCGTATTGGGCGAGAATGTCGCATACGTTCTTCAGGAAGAGCAGAGAGGAACAGGCCACGCTGTTATGCAGGCAGCACCTTTCCTTGAAGGAAGAGACGGACTTACGATCGTTCTTCCGGGCGACTGTCCGATGGTTTCCGCTGATACGATCAAGAAGGCTCTCGATGCTTTCGATTCCGCATCTTCAAACTGCGCAGCGATCCTTATCACTGCTGAGGCTGACGATCCCACAGGTTACGGAAGGATCATAAGAGGTGAGGATGGCAATGTTCTCAAGATCGTGGAGCACAAGGACTGCACGGAAGAAGAGCTCAAGGTAAAAGAGATCAACTCTTCTATGTATGTTTTCAAGACACCTCTCCTTATCTCTGCTTTGGGCAGGATCGGTGCAAACAATGCACAGAAGGAGTATTACCTCACAGATACGATCGGGATCCTTATAGGTGACGGCTACACTGTAGGCGCTGTCGTATGTGATTTCGATGACACAAGGGGAGTTAACGACAGGATCCAGCTTGCTCAGGTAAGAAGCATCATGAACCACAGGATCCTGAACCGTCACATGAAGAACGGTGTCGAGATCGTCGATCCCAACGCTACATGGATCCACTATGCGGTTGAGATCGGTCAGGATACGGTTATCCTTCCCGGCACAACTCTTATCGGCAATACTAATATCGGTGAGGACTGCATCATCGGTGAGAATACAAGAATCGACTGTTCTGATATAGGCGACGGTACAGTTGTAGATAACTCGATAGTATCTTCAAGCATTATCGGCAAGGACTGCCGTATCGGACCCTACACACATATCAGACCTGAATCGAAGATCGACGACCATGTTACACTCGGTGCTTATGTTGAGGTCAAGGGTTCAGATATCGGCGAATATACGAGAGCCCGTCACCTTACATACATCGGTGACTCAAAAGTAGGCCGCAACGTTAACTTCGGATGCGGTACCGTTACATGTAACTTCGACGGTCAGGACAAGGCCGGATGCACGATCGAGGACAACGTTTTCATCGGAGGCAACTCAAATATCGTTTCTTCCGTTGTATTGGGCAAGGACTGCTACATCGCGGCAGGATCAACGATCACATCCGATGTTCCTGCGCTTTCACTCGGTATCGGCAGATCCAAGCAGCTCAACAAGGAAAACTGGGTTGCAGACAAGAGCCGTATGAGAGGTGAGAACTATATAAGACTCGACGACAGGCGTTCTGAGGTCTGATACTTCAAAAGGAATTTTATGTGGATAATCGCCGGGCTCGGTAATCCGGGAAAACAGTATATCTATACGTGGCATAACATGGGATATCTCGCTGTAGATATGCTCGCTGATAAGCACGGCATTTTTCTCGGCAAAGAGAAGTACAAGGGTCTCTGGGGCAAAGGCAAGATCAAGGGCCAGGATGTCATCATCATCAAGCCTACTACATACATGAACAATTCCGGCGAGTGCCTTGTCGAGATCTCAAAGTTCTACAAGGTTCCGCCGAAGAACATCATCACGGTCTACGATGATATTGACATTGCCAAAGGTACTATCAGAGTAAGGCCGAAGGGCAGTGCCGGTACTCATAACGGCATGCGTTCCTGCATTCAGCTGCTGGGAACGGAAGAGTTCCCAAGGGTAAGGATCGGCACAGGTCCGGTTCCTGAGCATTGGGAGCTTGTTAATTACGTTCTTTCTGAAGTGCCTGCTGATGAGCGGCAGATGATGAACGACGCATTTGTCAAAGCCTGTGAGGCCATAGAGGAGATCATCTCCAATGGATAAAAAACTCACTGAGCTTCTTGGCAGGATAGAATCCGACAGGGAACTCGCTTCTGCATTTTCCTCAAGTCTCAAGACAGGGAAACATCTTAATATCACAGGCCTTTGTGCAGAGCAGAAGGTCTATGTTGCCATGGCTCTTGCAAGGATAGAAGGCCGCAAGGCTGTATTCATTGAGCCTGACAGTGCCAGAGCGCGTGTTACGGCATCTTACTGTGCTGCCTTCACGGATGGTCCGGTAACCCTCCTGACGCCCTCAGAACTGTCTCTCGTGAGCGCCGAGGCTTCTTCAAGAGAATTAGAGCTCATGCGGTCGAAAGCTCTCTCAGAGCTTGTTACGGGCGAATACGGGGCAGCTGTAATCACGTCCGCCGCATTGCTTAATAAGCTCGAGCCGGAAAAGGTTTTCGCTGGAAGGATCATAAAGATCAAAGTCGGGCAGGAGATGGAGCGTGACGACCTGGTGTCAAAGCTCCTGCTCAACGGTTACGAGAATGTTCCCCAGGTCATGGAAAAGGGCGAATTCTCGGTAAGAGGTGACATCGTTGATATCTATTCGCCTTCTTATACGGAGCCTGTGAGAGTCAGTTTTTTCGACACCGAGATAGACCAGATAAAGACATTCGACAGAGAGACACAGAGATCGACAGGCCAGCTTGAAGAGACCGTCGCTGTGCCTGCTTCGGTATATGCTTTCCCGGAAGACAAGAGGGATAAGATAGCAGATCTCATTTTGGAGCGCGTTCAGCAGGATCTTGCAAAAATGAATACCGCCACAAGAGAGGTCAGGCGTGCAGCCGAACTCCTGTCCAGAACGGCGACCGGCGATGCCGAGAAGATCAGAAACGGTATAGAGCCTTCGGGTATCGCAAGATGGACAGGTCTGATACTCAATGACTACAGGACAGTTCTGGACTATGTGAAAGGCAAAGACGTTGTCTTCTTTGCAGATGAGATGGTCGACATCGATGCGCGCATGAACGCTTATGCGGGCGAGTACGCGCAGCGCTGCCGCGACTCTTATGAGATAGGTATAGCACCTTCGTGCTCACCGTCTGCCATGGTGGGCATTTCAGACATAATGAGAGCTTTGGATTCTTTAGATAACATTGTTACACTCTCAATGTTCCAGTCCTCAGGCAACGGCCTTCCCGGCGGTATCACCCATACGGTATCAGGATTTCCGGCCGACAACTTTTCGGGCCGTTCGGAAGAGCTTGCCGCACTCGTTAAAGGCAATAAGAACGTCTGTCTTGTAGCCCATCACGGCAGAAGATACGAACAGCTCAAGGAGCGTCTTGCTGAACACGATTGCTTCACAGAGATAATCGATGCGCCGCTTCCGGCAGGTTTTACTTATCCTCTTATCGGACTGACTGTTCTCGGTGAACAGGAACTGTACGGCGCTGAGCAGAAGCGTCCCGAGAAAAAGAAAAAGGGCGGCAACAGGATCCAGTTCTTCAGCGAGATCAATCCCGGTGACTATGTAGTTCACGACAAGCACGGTGTAGGCCGTTACGAAGGCCTCGTCAACATGAAGGTCGGCGATATCCGCAAGGACTACCTGAAACTCACCTACGCAAAAGGCGAGACTCTTTATATCCTCCCGGAGAACCTTGATTCACTCCAGAAATACGTCGGCCCCGGCGAGAAGGATCCGAAGCTTTCAAGACTTGGCGGCGATGAGTGGAAAAAATCCGTATCACGTGCCAGAGAGGCGATCAAGAAAGTCGCCTATGACCTTCTCAAGATCTATGCCGCAAGAAGCGTCAACAAAGGTCTTGCCTGCACGCCCGATGAGGAACAGCAAAAGCTTTTCGAAGCCAAGTTCCCGTTCGTTGAGACGGACGATCAGCTCCGTGCGATAAATGAGATAAAAGCCGATATGGAATCGGAAAGATCGATGGACAGACTCCTTTGCGGAGATGTCGGATTCGGCAAAACGGAAGTCGCTTTCAGAGCGATGTTCAAGGAAGTAATGAACGGCAGGCAGGCGATAATGCTTGCGCCGACAACACTTCTCGCACAGCAGCATTACGAGAACTTCTGCGCCAGGGTAAAAGACTTCCCGGTCAATGTCTGCCTGCTCTCAAGATTTGTGTCACAGGCACAGATAAAGCAGAATCTGACGGACATAAAAAGCGGAAAGATCGATGTCATCATCGGAACCCACAGAGTGCTTTCCAATGATGTAAAACCGCCGCATTTAGGACTTCTCGTTATCGACGAGGAACAGAGATTCGGTGTTAATCACAAAGAAAAGATCAAGTCCATGAAGACCGACGTCGATGTCCTTTCCCTGTCGGCAACGCCTATCCCCAGAACACTCCATATGTCGCTTTCAGGCATCCGCGATATCTCGGTCCTGGAGGAAGCGCCGTTTAACAGACGTGCTGTTCAGACATACGTCCTGGGCTACGACGAGCAGATCATCACCCAGGCGTGCATGCGTGAGATCGCAAGAGGCGGCCAGATCTTCTACCTTTACAACCGCACGTCCGATATCGATAAAGTTGCTGATGCCCTTGCGAAAAGCATGCCCGGTGTCCGTGTCACATACGCACACGGCCAGATGCCCGAAAACGGTCTCGAGACAGTTGTCTCAGATTTTATCGAAGGCAAGTATGACATTCTGGTCTGCACAACGATCATCGAGAACGGTGTCGATATGCCCAACGTCAACACACTCATAGTCGAGAATGCCGACCGCTTCGGTCTTTCGCAGCTCTATCAGATCAAGGGCCGTGTAGGAAGATCCGACAGACAGGCATATGCATACATCACCTATAATGCCGATGCTCCGCTCAACGAGGAAGCAACGAAAAGACTCAATGCTCTCCGTGAATTTACTGAGCTCGGATCCGGTGTCCGCATCGCTATGCGTGACCTTGAAGTCCGTGGTGCCGGCAGTCTCTTGGGTGCCGAACAGCACGGCCAGATGGATGTTATCGGTTATGAGCTTTACTGCCGTCTTCTCGATGAGGAAGTAAGGCTTCTTAAGTCCGGCAAAGATGAAGTCCTTGATACCGATCTTATTACCTCTCAGGGTGAACGAGAAAACGGATTTTCAGTTGAAGTCGATTACGATGCATATATCCCTGCTTCCTACATCCAGGATGAGGCAGCCAGAATGAGCTGCTACAGACGCATCGGAAGCATCAGCGATTTCGAATCCTACAGCGACTTCATAGATGAAGTTACCGACCGTTACGGTGACGCTCCTCCGGAAGTCTATATTCTCTCCGGTGTTGCTCTCATGAGGTCAATGGCATGCCAGCTGGGCTTCACGAAAATATCTATCAGAAATGCCGGTGTAAGGCTCTATCTCAACCCGAATCTCCAGATAGACATGCAGGCTCTTGGTGCACTTATGCGCGATCATTTCTATGGCGCCCGCGTAAACATAAACGCAACGGGAGCAGCGCCTTACATGCTTTTCAAGCCTTCATCGGTTAAGCAGGAAAAGACTGTCTCGGAGATCGTGGGACTTCTCAGGATACTTAACGACAACAGGACTTCTGCTGACAAGCCTTCGGAGAATACAGTATAATAAACGGGTTATCTGCTCCAATAGTCTAATGGATAGAATGGCGGTTTCCGGTACCGCAGATGCGGGTTCAATTCCTGCTTGGAGCGCCAAGATTTAAAGACCTTTGCAACATACGAACAGTAATTTGCCTGCGGCAAATTAACTAGTTGCAAAGGTCTTTTAACTTGGCGGCAGGAAGGGGAGGCCTTCGGCAAATTAACTAGTTGCAAAAGCCATTTTTATTGGCGTCAGGGAGGGAGATTGCGGCAAATTAACTAGTTGCAAAGGTCTTTTAACTTGGTGGCGGGGACATGATGTTTTCGCCGGTCTCATATGCAATTGTTTGCACAAAATAAGGCCAACAATTGCATAAATCGGTGTTTTTGTGCAATTGTTGCCCTGAAAAATGATGAACAATTGCATACGATCCATTTTCGAAGCCATGCATAAATGCTGGTATGCCGCTTTTTGCTCAAAAATGGCCAAAAATTGCATAAATGGCGTTTTTGTGCAATTTTCGCCCTGAAAATGAGAGAAAGCGGCATACGATCTGATACCGAAACCATGCGCAAACCTGCCCAC
>Ga0326514_10000615_pt1 | contig 24054 bp, 18 predicted proteins | sample 3_2548_0518_D_FD_203653 | JGI IMG/M metagenome (GOLD analysis project Ga0326514, IMG submission 203653) | Bovine rumen microbial communities from UC Davis, California, United States - 3_2548_0518 | ecosystem: Host-associated > Mammals > Digestive system > Stomach > Rumen | place: USA... | reverse complement strand
ACCTCGATTTCGCCCCTGAAACGTTTCAATCGCCGGAATCGCCTTTATACATTGGCCTTCAGCATACATCGCAGCCTGCAAAATGACCTATAAGTCAAATAAACTGATACCAAATCACATCAACTTCTGGTAAAACTGCCACCATTTGTCGGGCAGTTCGTTGCGCATGGCTTGGTCGTAGTCTTCCTTCGAGCAGGGGATGAAATGGTGTCGCTCATAGCGTTTGTCGTCGTTTTGCAGAAACGACATGTCCATCCACCATTTGCCCGTGATTTTGTGGCAAAGGAAAACCACATCGTTTTGATTCTCACCGATTTGTACGATGTAACGTTTGAAGTCGGTGCTGGTTACGGTCGGGATGTCGTCTTGGCGGTTGGCGAAGCCCTCGATGAAATACCAGATCATCTCGGCGATGAGGTTGGCTGTGCGCGAGTTGATGTCGTAGTGCGGGTTGTACTCGAAAAAACCGATGGACGAGAGTTTGAAACTCAATCCGGCATAGCGCGTCATGCGGCAGGCTTCCTCACCGTTGAAGCCGTTGGGCGAGGCGTTCTTTACCCCAGGGGCATCGGAGGCACGGACGGCTGCGATGTCGAAACTCAAAAGGTTGGCGTTGCGGATGAGCGGCTCGGTCAGTTCGATGTTTTGCTTGATGCTGCCCAAACGATAGGCATCGAAGAGCAACTGTTTCATCAACTCAATATTCTCTGTGTCAACATAATACGACTGGTAGCCGATGTTGGTGAAGTTGAACAGGAAATTGGGCTGGTGCAAGATGATATGACTCAGATAAGAGTGCGAATTAAGGGCTTCTTGGTCGTTGCCGATGTCGAACATAGGGTCGACGGCGGCAATGTTGATGAGCTTGCCCGTAGGCTCATACACTTGGTACATCGTGTAGGTGAGGTCTTGTCCCGCCCCGATGACGATGGGCACGATTTTGTTCTTCAGCAACTCCGTAAGCACCTGATTGAAGGCAAAATAGGTGTCGTTGATTTCCTTCCCAATCTTCACATTGCCGATGTCGATGACTTTCAATTGCGGCCAGTGGTTGAAAAGTTGGTAGAGTGCTTTGCGGATGTAATCGACTCCATCGGCGCAGCCTTTGTTGTCGATGGCACCGCGTTCTTCCTTGACACCGATGATGGCCAAGTCCACGCCTTCAAGGTCGGGAAAATTGTCTTCAGTCCGATAGATGCTGATGGTTTCGCCCAAGGTCAATTTTCCGGGCCGAAAGCTTGGGGCGAAACACTTTTCGGATACAGGCTCAAGGAAAATGCTGATGTCCATGGTGGCTTTCTGTCGCTTTGCGTCATTGCGAGGAACGAAGCAATCCAGAGAATAATATTAGAGCCCTGGATTGCTTCACTGCGTTCGCAATGACGACGAGCGCGTCTTATGATAAATTATTTTTGATACAACTTTTGCCAGTTCTTATACTCGCGGTCTTTCCACGGTGCATTGTGGTAGGCGTAACTGACGATGGCGGGGATGACGGTGGTGCCTTCGGCATAGACCATCTGCTGGAGTTCCTCGCTCACCTTGCCCCACGAGCCAGCCTCGAGCAGTGTCGACGACGAGCAAGCGCCGTCGCGCACATCGGCCACGGTGATTTGGATGGCGTATTTGTGCATAGGCACTTCAACGCCAAGGATTTCGGCGCAAACCACGGTGTCTTGGGCGAAGTTCTTGGGTGTGCCGCCACCGACCATAAACAGGCCGCTTTCTGGGCTGTTCATCTTGATTTCGGTGAGTTCGAGGAAGTCGGCCACACTATCAATGCTGACGTAAGGCTTGCCAGCCTTTTTGCGGAGCCACTGGTGCTTGCCGATGCCGAAACCGGCGCTGCTGTCGCTGAAGGCAGGGCAGAAAATCGGGACACCGCACTCGTAGCAGGTCTGGATGAGGCTTTCTTTCTTCACGCCGTGACCGTTGGCCAACCATTTGCCGACTTCATAAAGGAACTCGCGGCTGCTGTAGGGACGGCACTCCAAAGTGTCGGCCACGTCGCAGGTGGATTGGTCGCAGGCCTGCAGTTCTTCCTCGTCGATGAAGGTGTCGTAGATGCGGTCGATATAAAGTTCGCGCAGTTTGGTGTCGGGGATGACGTTCTCCTTCGTGCCGATATAGTGCTTGTAGCCAAGGGCTTCGAAGAGGTCCATGTCGATGATGCTGGCACCCGTGGCGACCACGGCGTCAACCATCTTGTTCCTGACCATCTCCACATACACCTGCATACAGCCGGCAGCCGAGGTGGAACCGGCAATGGTGAGGATGTTGGTGCAGTCCTTCTCCGCAATCATCTGGCAGAGGATGTCGGCGGCACGGGCCGTGTCGCGCGAGGTGAACGACATCTTGCGCATGGCATTAATCAATTCAGTCGAGTCGTACTTCTTGATGTCGATATGTTCGACAACGTCTTTAAGTAGGTCTTTTTTCTCCATTGTATTTCAGATTTATGATAATTTATGTCTGTAATAAAATTAGAATACAGCGGCTCTTGTAACCACTTTTTTCAAGGCAGATACTGGGAAACCAATTTTCAAGAGCAGTTCCTCCAAATGTCGGCGCTCCTTATATGGAATGGTCAACTCGTATGTCATCAGTTCGTTTGCTTCAAGAGTTGGTATTGGCTCAAACTCATAATATGAATCAATATCGGGTTTGTATTCCTCTGGAAGCGCAGAAGGTTGAACGAGCTTGACATTATGGTAATGCACATCGTTGTCAATGTCAACGGAATATAGATAACCGTCATTAGGATGCTCCATCAATTCGCGCAAAGTCAGATCCTTTCCTATGTATTTCTGCAAATCGGCAAGGCTGACGCGGAAAACGAGCCAACGATTATCGTTCTCGTCCTTGTCAACCCAATAGAACAAGTAGTCGTCACCTTTCCCACTGACATAGTGCGAAAGGAAAGGCCCGTCAAAATAAACCAAATCGGCAATCTTTTTGAAATTGCTGAAATCAAACTGTATGTTGAATCCCTCTAATTGCTTCATAGTCTTTTTGTTATTTTGAACGACTTGTTCAAGTCGCATTGTTCGTATTCGTAGAAATCAAAGTGTCCGTTAGGGCTGGTAATGGTTTTCAAACCATCTTCATCGGCCAGTATTCCTTCAGCCAATGCGTCACCGATGGAATTTTTGACATTCTTGAATGTTTTTTGCAAGTTGGAAAAGAAGAATTCGGCTTGTGAATTGGTGGCAAAACACGAAAGGGCAAGGAAAGATGTGTCCGCTTTTCCTTTACCAAGGTCTTGGAGCAACCTTTTCGGATTATGGACATATTGCGGAATGTGATTTTGTTGGTTTGATAACGCGAAAGCAAAACGGCAAGCCCTCATATTATTGGGCTTGAACAAAGTCGGCATTTGACAACCTTCTGCTGTTAGTTTGTCAATCCATTCCTGATATTTGAACTTGTTTTCCGTCATCTTCCCAACATTTTCACCCTGCAAAAATACACTTTTTCCCAAAATACATCAACAAAGCATGTTTTTAGCTGTGTCGATACTATTTCTTCCTCACCATCTTCTTCTTAGGCGCGTTCTTGGGGTCTTCCATGATGGCCATGCAGTCTTTGTGGCTCAGCGTGGAGGGATTGGTGTCTTTCGGAATCTTGTAGTTGGTTTTCTTGTAGGCGATGTATGGCCCAAAACGGCCGTTCATCACGCGCAGGTCGGGGTCTTCGTCGAAGGTGAGAATGATGTTGTCCAAGTCCTTCTGTCGTTTCTCGTTGATGATTTCGACGGCGCGGTCGTATTCCACGAGGGAAGGATTGTCGGTTTTGGCAAGGCTGTAGAACTTGTTGTCGTGGCGGATGTAAGGCCCGAAACGACCCACAGCCACAGTGATTTCCTTGCCTTCAAACTCGCCGAGAATGCGAGGGAAGTCGAACAGTTTCAGCACCTCCTCCAAGGTGACGCTTTCAATGCTCATGTCTTTCTTCAGGCCGGCAAAGCGGGGCTTCTCTTCCGATTCGGTGTCGCCGATTTGCGCCACCGGACCGAAACGCCCGACTTTCACATACACATTCTTGCCCGTGGCAGGGTCTTGGCCAAGAAGTTTCTCGCCGCTGAACTTGCCCGAGGTCTCCGTGGTGGAGATAACCTGCTTGTGGAAGTCCTTGTAGAAGTCCCTGATCATCGCGTTCCATTGGCGTTGGCCTTCGGCAATCTTGTCGAATTCTTTCTCCACGTTGGCGGTGAAGTTGTAGTCGATGATGCTTTCAAAGTATTGGGTCAGGAATTTGTTCACCAAAATCCCGATGTCGGTTGGTAGCAGTTTGCCCTTCTCGGCACCATAATTTTCCTTGCCTGTCTTATCGGTTATCTTGTTGCTTTTCAGAATGATGATTTGATAATTCAACGGCTCGCCTTTGATGTCGCCTTTGGTCACATACTCGCGTTTTTGGATGGTCGAAATGGTTGGCGCGTATGTGGAAGGACGCCCGATGCCCAATTCTTCCATTTTCTTCACGAGGCTGGCTTCGGTGTAGCGCAGCGGATGGCGCGTGAAGCGTTGCTGGGCCTCCATCTTGTCCAAGTCGAGCAGGGTGCCGACCTCGATAGGCGGCAGGATGGCGGCGGTGTCTTCGGTGCGGTCGTCGTCGTAACTTTCCATATAAACTTTCAGGAAACCGTCGAACAAAATGACCTCACCCGTGGCCACAAACTGCCTGTCGTTGGTCGAAATGCCGATGTTTACGTTGGTTCTTTCCATCTGTGCATCAGCCATTTGCGAAGCTATGGTGCGCTTCCAAATCAGTTCGTAGAGTTTGCGCTCGTCGGCGGAGCCTTTGATGGTGTGTTGGTCCAAATAAGTCGGGCGGATGGCTTCGTGGGCCTCTTGTGCGCCCTTGGTCTTGGTTTGGTATTGGCGGGTTTTCACATATTCCGCACCGTAGTTTTCGGTGATTTCCTTCTTGGCCATACCGAGGGCGAGGCTCGAAAGGTTGACCGAGTCTGTACGCATATAGGTGATTTTTCCGGATTCATAGAGTTGCTGTGCGATGCGCATTGTGTTGGCCACCGAAAAACCGAGTTTTCTTGCGGCCTCCTGTTGCAAAGTGGAGGTGGTGAAAGGCGGCGCGGGATACCTCGCGGCGGGTTTTTTCTCGATGGCTTCCACCTTGTAGTTTGCATTGATGCACGACTCCACAAACTTGCGCGTTTCTTCCTCAGTATCAAAGCGATTGGGCAATTCGGCGGCGATGGTGTATTCCTGTCCATCCTTTATAAAAGTGAATTGCGCCGTCACGCGATAGGCACTCGTTTGCACGAAATTCTTGATTTCCTCCTCGCGCTCCACGATGAGGCGCACGGCCACCGACTGCACACGTCCTGCTGACAATGAGGGTTTTACCTTCTTCCAAAGCAGAGGCGAAAGTTCGTAACCCACGAGGCGGTCGAGCACGCGGCGGGCTTGTTGGGCGGCCACGAGTCCCATATCGATGTCGCGTGGGTTTTCGATGGCGTTGAGAATGGCCGATTTGGTGATTTCGTGGAAAACGATACGTTTCGTGTCTTTCTTCTTCAGGTCAAGGGCTTCGTAAAGATGCCACGATATGGATTCTCCTTCGCGGTCCTCATCGGATGCAAGCCACACGGTATCAGAGGCTTTCGAGAGTTTCCTCAACTCGGCCACGAGTGCTTTCTTGTCGTCCGAAATCTCGTATTCGGGTTCAAAATCCTTCTCGATATTGACGCTTAAAGTATTCTTGTTCAAGTCGCGCACGTGTCCGTAGCTCGACTTCACCGTGTATTCTTTGCCCAAAAAACCTTCGATGGTTTTGGCTTTGGCCGGTGACTCCACGATAACTAAATTCTTTGCCATAGTCTCAATTTTTCACTTTTGGAGGGGAGGTTTGCCCCCGTTAAACTCCGTTCAATGCTTCGCATTTCGCGTGCAAAATTAGTGGAATAAAAGCGGACAAAACACACTTTTTTGGAAAAATTTTTTTATATGGTTGATTGACAACAAGATAATTTTGTACTTTTGCACCAATGAAAACGCTTTTGCACCACGCCATCGATGCCGCACTTGAGGCCGGAAAGGCCATTATGGAGGTTTATGCACAACCTTTCGAGGTTTATACCAAAGACGATGACTCGCCTGTCACCCAAGCCGACCTTCGCGCCAGCAACATCATCAAGGAAATGCTGAAACCCACGGGATTGCCTTTCGTCAGCGAGGAAGACTTACCCCCTGACCGTTCGCAATTCAACCGCTATTGGCTCGTCGACCCATTGGACGGCACAGCTGAATTTGTAAAACGCAACGGCGAATTTACGGTGAACATCGCCCTGATTGACAACAAACAACCCGTTTTGGGCGTGATTTATGCGCCGGTTTTAGACAAACTTTGGACTTCGGAAGACAAAAACCTCTCAACTCTCAACTCTCAACTCTCAACTTTCACCGTATTGGTCAGCCGCTCGCACCGCTCGCCCGAGGTGGACGCATATATTAATAAGGTATTGCGCCCCGCCCATCCCGACCTCGTCATCGACACCCAGGGCAGCAGCCTAAAGTTCGCACGACTGGCCGAAGGCAGTGCCGATGTTTACGTTTGCTACAGCAAGACCAAGGAATGGGACACCGCCGCCGCCGATGCCATCCTCCGCGCCGCCGGTGGCAAGGTGCTCCGCATCAGCGATGGAAAGCCTTTGGAATACAGCAAGAAAGAATATCCTAATCCGCCGTTTGTGGCTTGGGCGGCCAATCGAAATACATTATAACTTATTGATTACTAATTATATATAGAAAATCCGCACCAATCCGCACCATCATATCCTTGACAAACTATGCCTTCTTCGGGAATAATTCCCTACTTTTGCCCCTATGAAACTATCGCGCATTATAGCAGGCTTGTTATGGATTGGTCTCGGAGCTTCGTGTTCAAGAACCTTGGAATCGGAAATCAGTTGGCAAGAAAACAGTTGCCCACGTTTGGTAGTGGTTGACAGTCTTTTGCAGAGCAACCCAGACAGTGCTTTGAGGTATCTTGAGTGGTTTTATGAGAGTATTAATCCCGCTTCGTCACCTGATTTTGAATACACGAGTTTGATGCTTTCGGAGGCCTGTTTCAAAGTGCGCCGCGAGGTGGCCCATTGTAATGAAGTGGGAGCTGCTTTGGCTTATTTCGACAGCGTTTCCTCTGTTTACACCCACGACAAGGCTATGGCTTTTCTTTCCGCACGCGCCCATTATATGAATGCCATTTGCATCAATGGTGGCACTATATTCACCGACGATTCCCTCACGATGTTGGCCTGTCAAGAATACTATAAGGCCTTGGCAATTATGGAGCAACATTTTGTCGAGGAGCAGATGGTGGGACACAAAGCGAGTTTCATTGCCCTGATTTATGCCCGATTGGCCAACATTTATTCCGACAAGTTCCTCATCGAGCCGACGGTTTATCTTTACAAGAATGTGCTGAAATACAAGAAGAAAGCCAACAATCCACCTTCAAGTTTGGCCAACACTTTGTTTTTCTTGGGCTACGAATTCGAGAAGTCGGAGCAGTTCGACAGTGCCTTGTATTATTACGACCGCTCGTTGGCGAGTATGAAAGACACGACAGGGGTGCTTTACCGAAATGTCATCAATCGGAAAGCGTTGTCGTCCTATCATTTGGCGCACGATGGACAGGCCTCCGTTGACGCGCTCAAACGTATTGCAACGGCTGGCAATGAGTTCGAAAAGCACGACCGCTATTTGGGTATTGGCTATATCTATAAACTTGACAATCAGTATGATTCAGCCATCGTTTACCTCAATCGGGTCTTTGAGGAGGCACCTAATATGTTCCTGAAAACCCAAAGTGCCGATTATTTGCGCGAGATTTACGAAGCCCGTGGCGAATCGGACAAGGCTGGCGAATTTGCCCGATTTGTGGCGCAAAACACGCCGCCCGAGTTTGGCACCAAGGCGGATGAATGGCGGTTTACAAGCTTGTTTCAGGACTATTTGCAACAAAAACAGGACAATGCCAGACTGCAAGAGGAAAGGGAAAACCGTGGACGGATTATGAAAATCGTCTTTCCGCTGATGGCTTTGCTTGTGGTGCTTGCGGTTTGGCTGATGCTCAATCGGAAACGGCATCAACGCATTGAAGCAGAGAAAGAAGCCCTTTCGGGACGTTTGCAAGAGCAAGGTGAGGCACTTTCAGCAATGAAAAAGCGGATGGAAGCCGCCTCGTTTGCCGAGGAACCCGTCTGCCGCCTGATTATGGAGCGGGTGAATGAGGGGCAGTTCAAGTCGAAGGTGGATTACCTTGTTTATAAGGACTACGCCCTCACCAAGGAGCAACTGTTGGCTTTGCGCGAGGCTGCCGACGGCCACTTCGGGGAGTTCACCACTCGTCTCAAAAAGGAGTATCCCATGCTGACCAAGGGCGACATCGACTATTGCTGCCTTTATCTGCTCGGCCTCAACGATGCCGACATTGCCGCACTGATGCAACGCGCCTTCAACACTGTTTGCGAGCGTGACCGCAAACTGAAAGCCATTTTCGGCAGCGAAGAACCGCTTTCGACCATCTTACGCAAGTTGGCAAAATCGGATTAACCCATTGATTCCTATTTATTTAACGAAATCCGCACCAATCCGCACCATCATTTCCTTGACTGCGGTTGGAGCTGTTTGTAGTTTTGCCGATGAAAAAACTACAAAACCCTACAACTATGAAAAAGAAAGCATTTTTCTTGATGCTATGCGCGATGAGCATGGCATCCGTGGCGCAGCAGCCACCCATCTCGCATGTCGAGGCCAACAATGTCAGAGCCACAATCCTTGGGAATGGGACATGTTTTGTTCCCCAACGGGATTGGGAAGATGGTCATAAAAGTTGCCCCACTTGGGAAGTACCTCAAGGTAGTGGCAAGGAAACCATTTTCCAACATGCCTTGTGGTTGGGTGGCTTGGATGCCGACGACAGCCTTCATCTGGCCGCGTTCACGTATGGTCAAATAGGTGAGGAGTATTGGTCAGGACCCCTAAAAACGACCGATGCTTCCATTGACCTGATGACGGCCTTGAAGTACCATCATGTATGGAACCTGACTCGTGTCGAAATCGACAATTTCATTGCCCATCACGGCAACGAGAATTACGAGATTCCTGAAGACATACTCACTTGGCCGGCGCATGGTGAGGAAGGCTATGCCGAAAACATGGCGCCTTTTGTCGATGTGAACGGCGACAGCCATTACAATCCCACCGACGGCGACTATCCTGACATCAAAGGCGACCAATGCTTGTTTTTCATCTTCAACGACAGTTGGGCCGCGCATACCGAAACTGGCGGAACACCTTTGGGTCTCGAAGTCCAAGCTATGGTCTACGCTTTCGATGCGCCCGACGATGAAGCCCTCAACAACACTATCTTCTTCAATTACAAGTTGTTCAATCGTTCTTCTTTTGATTACCATGATGTGTATTTGGGCCTCTGGAATGACTGGGACATCGGTTATGGTTGGGATGACTATGTCGGTTGCGATGTGCAGCGAGGCTCTTGTTTCTGCTACAACGGTACGCCTGTCGATGGTCAAGGACAGTCGTGGGCCTATGGCGACAATCCGCCCGTGCAGGTTTGCACCATATTGGCTGGGCCTTATATGGATGCTGATGGCCGCGATAATCCAACTTTTACTGGCGATTGCGAAGCCTTGTTTGACGCTACACATCCTTTGGACAAATACGCCTACAATGGCTACAACTTTGGTAACGGTATTGCCGACGATGAGCGTTTGGGTCTATGCGGGTTTATGTATTTAAACAACTCTGTGCCGATTAATGGAGGCCAACACACGGCACAAGATTACTACAAATACTTGTGTGGCCAGTGGAGAGACGGCACTCATTTGCAGTATGGCGGCAACGCTTACGCTGGAGAGCACGTGGTTGGCCCCGACTGCAATTTCATCTTTCCTGGCGACTCCGACCCGGGCAATTTCGGCACCAATGGCATCGCGCCCAACGATGGCTACAACATGGAAGGCAAATACTGGACCGAAGAGCAAAGCGAGCAGTCACCCTACGACAGAAGAGGCCTCGCTTCAATCGGACCATTCAGTTTTGGCAGCGGCAGTATGCAAGAACTGGACTATGCGATGATTACCGTCTGGAAAAACGACAGCCAGTCGGCTCTTGAGCGCAAAGGTGCTTTCATCGACCATATAAAGGCCTTGTTCAACAATGGTTTTGGAAAATAAAGAATGTCTAACAATTTAATACTGAATACAATGAAAAGAATGTATATCATGATGATGCTCCTTTTGACGGGCATCGTGGCCGAAGCCCAAACCAGCGTTTGGGACGGAAGCAGAAAAATTTGGACAAGAGGTAGTGGAACGGAAACCGACCCTTACCTAATTGAGTCAGCTGAGCAACTGGCTTTTCTGTCTTACATGGTCAATAAGAGTTTCGACACGCAAGGCCTCTATTTCTTCCTGACTACCGACATCGACTTGAACGGCAGCGAAGACCAGCAGTGGAAGCCCATAGGTTTGTACGACAAGGGCTTCGATGAAGACGGTTGTGATAGAGGAAAGCCATATAATACGGGCTATAATCCCTATCCGATGTTCAGAGGCCATTTTGACGGTGGCGGTCATGTCATTTCCAACATATACGTTGACAATGAAGGTGGTTATGCTGGCTTGTTCGGCTATGCCGATAGTTGGATTGCTGATGAATCGGCAGTGATAGAAAATCTTTGGGTGAGCAATGGATACATCCACGGCAGTACTTGTGGCGGTATTATCGGAAAAGGCGCAAAATGCGAAGTGTCTAATTGCAGGAATGGTGCTGATATTGAAGGCTCAATGGTAGGTGGTATCATGGGAAGCGGAGGCATCAAGGTCAGTAATTGCTCCAATGTGGGAAGGCTCACGGGCATGAATGTCGGTGGAATTGTAGGTGACCTTTCGGGAGCCGAAGTCACGGAGTGCTTCAATGAGGGTGACATTGCGGCAAGTCGGATTGCAGGAGGAATCTTATGCAATTCCTTAAGGGCTACCCTTGACAACTGCTACAATACAGGAGCGGTTTCCGCTATCGGAGATAGTTCGACCTATTATCCCATGGCAGGAGGTTTAGTAGGTACCGCAACGTATAATGGTACAGCGGTGAGCAACAGCTATAATGTTGGAGAGGTCACGGGCAATCATTATGTGGGATGTCTGCTTGGGCATGTTTCTTCGCCTGAAGCCGTAAGCTTCGAAAACTGTTATTATCTTGATGATTGCTACGAAAGCGAGCATGGTACACCAAAAAGCGCGGAAGAGATGCGTGCCGAAACTTTTGTGAATGTGCTCAATCAAGGCGATGTCGTTTGGGGCTTTGATGTGAACCATATCAACGATGGCTTCCCTGTTTTGGTCAGAACCGACCTCTCCGTTGACAGTCATGCAAAAAAAGAACTGATTATCTATCCCAATCCAACCAGAGGAATGGTAATTATAGAGGGAAAGGAAGTTGCCCAAGTGCAGGTTTACAATATTCTTGGTCAGGTGGTTAGGACATTCAGCTCTAACAGGATTAATGTAGGTGATTTGCGGGAAGGCATTTATCTGTTGCAGATTACCGATAGGGAAGGCTTGATTCATCCTACAAAGTTGGTGGTGGAATGAATGATAAAAGCCTCGCCACGGATGAAGTTGTGGCGAGGCTTTTTTGTGTCTAATGGCTTGGGCGGCCAACAGATAATATTACAGAATGAGTTGCTCCGGCACCCGATGCTCCAAAAACATCACATAATAAATTGGCAAATAGGTGATTATGCCTTTTGAGCGGATTTCTCTCTCGTTTGACAAGACGATTCCGCGCTTGATTTTGTAGTCTTCATTGGCCGCAAACGCATTGAGCGCACGGTGAATTTGATAGTCCTTGCCCGACTTCACCTCAATGGGCAGCACGGAAAGGCTTTCGTAGTCGTCAACGATATAGTCGACCTCGCCTTTGGCCTTGTTGTCGTAATAAAACAACTCGTGCCCATGTGCCCTGAGTTCCGAGGCGACCACGCTTTCGTACACGCTTCCCAAATTCACGCTCAGTTCGTCGTTCAGTATGGCCGACACATTATATTGATACAAAATGTTAGTGAGCAACCCTACATCGTTGAGATACAGTTTAATAAGATTTTTGCTCGCCGATTCAACCAAAGGAAATGTCGGTGAGGAAATGGCCTTCACATCCAAAGTGATGCCCGAACTGACCAAATACTCAATCTCATCAGCGTAGTCTTTCCAGCGCTTGTCGCCGCCTTCTATAGCCTTGTAAACGAGGCGCTTCTTCTTGTTTTCCATGTTGGAAGGAATCATGTTGTAAACACTCATGATTTTCAGTTTGTGCTCCTCGTCGTATTGCGAAGCATCAAGCGCGTAAAGATGGCGGATGTCGTTGTGTATCTTCCTGACAGCCACGATGTTCCTTGAATCGAGATACTCATTGACCGCATCGGGCATCCCACCTATTAATAGATAACGTTTGAATAGGTCGAGCATCCTTGCATGAAGGTTTTCGTCCAACGATTCCCTATTCTCAAACCTTTTCCGCAATTCGTCGATGGCTGTTTTACCAAAACCGTTGGCCCACAAAAACTCCTCAAAATCAAGTTGGTACATGTGTTTTATCTCCAAACTTCCTACGGGGATGGAAACCGTTTGCCGCAAGGTGACTCCCAACTGTGAGCCGCTGGCGATGTAGGTGAAGCGGTCGTCTTCCTTGAGGAATTTCACCATAGTGAGCATGTGCGGATAGGCTTGTATTTCGTCCAAAAAGACCAAAGTGTTGGCTTTTTCGCGCATTTTCTCACCAGCAATGGTACTCAGTTGGAAATAGAACTTTTCAATGGTGTTGGCTTCCGCGAAAACCTTCGGGCCGTTCTTATCCTTGGCAAAGTTCACTTCGATGAAGTTGGGGAACAGTCGGCTGCCCACTTCGCGTATGATGTAGGACTTCCCGATTTGTCTTGCCCCGTCGATGACGAGCATCTTGTTCGAGTTGCTTTTCAGGTATTGCTCGATGTAGACTTGTATCTTCCTTTTCAGCATGTTACAAAGTTTTTACGCCGCAAAGATACGCTTTTCCAACAAATTTGAAGCAAAAAACTTACGCTTTTCCAAGAAAAATTACCCTAAAATTATACGCTTTTCCAAGGTTTTTGAGGTGAAAAAACTACGCTTTTCCAAGAAATAGGCAGTAAAGCCCCATTTTCACGAACCAATCATCCGAAAAATTCGTATTATCAGTTCGCCAAAAACACCAAGTGTAATTCGTCCGTTTGCATTTTTCGGTCCGTTTCTTGGTAAATGACTGTTTGAGGAACAGGTATAAAAACCAAAGTTCCAACCAAATCCACCCCTTTTTTAGTGAGATTTGGTTGGAACTAACGCAATTTTTGGCTTACTTCTTACCAAATCTGTGCTTTTTTACCCAGATTTGGTAGATACAGGCACATCAAACATCTATTTCCCCAACTGCCTCCTCACTTCCTCCATCAATGCCTCGCCTTCAAGGTTGCGGGCTACAATCATTCCGTCTTTGATGAGGGCGTTTTGAGGGATGAAGGCGATAGCGTACAAGGCTCCGGCGGCGTTGCCCCAGCCTTGCAGGTCGCTGACGTGGGTCCAAGTCAAGCCGTCTTTCTCGATGGCGGCGAGCCAGGCTTCCTTGTTGGTGTCGAACGAAACGCCGAGAATGTCAAAGCCTTGGTCGTGGTATTTTTGGTAGGCGGCCACCACGCCCGGATTGGCCTTGCGGCAATCGGGACACCACGAGGCCCAGAAATCGACCAAAAGGAGTTTGCCTTGGGCGAGTTCGCTGAGCGTCACGGGGTTGCCGTTGGCATCGTTTTGGGTGAAGTCAATCATCGGCTGACCGGCTTGCACACGCTCTTGCTTCTCCACATATTCTTCGGCCATAGCCAAATTCTTGGTGGTCAAGGTGCTGTCAGCGTGGTGGATGTTGTCGATCATCGTGCGCAGTTCGCAGGGACCGAAAACCCACTTGTAACGGTACATCACATAATGTGCCACAGGGTCAGTCGGGTTCTCCCAAACATAGTCGAAGCAGTGCATTTTCAGGATTTCGTCCTTGTCGGCTTGGGCCATTGTGCTGTCGGCTTCGAGTTTGGCTTCCAAGGTGTTATAACTCTCGGTGAAGGCAATCAGGTGGTCTTGCGTTTCAGAGCCTTTCACCACAATAGCGTTGGGATTCTGTGCATCGCCTTCCAAAGTAACATCCACATTGTCAGTGAAGAAGGGGAAAGGACGACGCCAGCCTTGCAGCATGAGGCCGTACATTTCATTGTCCTTGCAAACGGGTGTGTTGAACACGGCATCCCAATTTTGGATGACCGCCGAATCTAACACTTGGCCGTCCTTTTGCAGATAAACGGTCTTGCCATCGGCATTGGCGAGGTTCACATTGACCTTAAAGGTCTCAGTCTTTGGTTTAGAAGTGCAGGCAGCCAATAAGATAGCCATTGCAGCAAAAACTAAATATCTTGTTTTCATAACGTAATTAATTATTTAGGTACGGGCGTTTCGACAGGCTCAACGACACTTAGGCTTTAATAAGTTAAGGGCCCTGAGCTTGTCGATGGGCCGACAATTATTGTAACAGTTCTCCTAATTTCGCCGTCAAGTCCTCGCCGCGCAAGCCTTTGGCCACCATTGTGCCGTTTTGGTCGAAGAGGAAATTGGACGGAATATAATAAATCAGGTAACTTTCGCTGACATTGCCTTCGCTGTCGCGCACTTGCGTCCACGGCAGTTGGTCTTCTTCGACGGCCTTCAACCAAGCATCTTCATCTTGATCGACGCTAACGCCAACGACATCAAAACCGAGTGTGTGATATTGCTCGTAAGCAGCCTTCACCACGGGGTTTTCCTTGCGGCACGGACCACACCACGAAGCCCAAAAATCGACCAAAGTGAGTTTGTTCTTTCCAATGACTTCAGAAAGCGTAACTTGTTCACCCTCTTTGGTTTGCAGCGTAAACTCGATGAAAGGTTGGCCCACTTCCAAGCGTTCCTGTTTGGCGATGTAGTCGTTGAGGTCGGTCTTGTAGATGGATTCGGTGGTGAACGCGCCAACCATCTCTTTCAGTTGGTCGAGGGGATAGTCTTGCTTCACTTGGTCGAGGATGTAGTGCGTAACAAAACTTTCGGGATGGGCTTTGATGTAGTCGTCGCGGAAGTTGTCCTGCTGTTCCATCAGGGCAGTGCCGACCTTGTTGAGCGAGTCCATTTTGATGGAATCGTTGTCGGAAAAAGCCTGTTGCATGACGGCATACAATTCGCGGATTTGCCCGTCAAACTGGTTCAGTTGGTCGTTGTAGGCCTCCAATTCGGCCTGCGTTTCCGAAGCCATGATTTCCACATCTTTCGGGTTGTTGATGTCGCCCACAAAAGCCACATCCTTGTTGTCGGAGAAGAAAGGCATCGAGCCGCGCATTCCCTTCACTTTCAATGCGTAAAGGATTTGCGGGTCGTCTTTTTGGGCGGTCAAAACGGCGGTTTCGTTGGCGATGACAGCCGAATCGATGGTGACGGGCGCGTTGTCCACAAATTTTTGAAGATAGACGGTTCTTTCGTTGCCGTTAGCCAAACTGACATTGACCTTGAAGTTGTTTTTTTCGCTGCAAGCGGTCAGGCCGAGCACAAGCGCGAACAGGAATAGTACGTTTCTTTTCATTGTAACTCAGATATTTAATTGATTTCTTATTCTCTTTTCTTGTCTGTTTTGAAAATATATAAAATCATCATAATCAGGAAGATGGAAATGGGAACACTAAGCAAGATGCGCAGCATCACCTGCCCGAAGAGCCTGAAACTGAACGACTCGAGGAGAAACAGGGCGAAATGGTGAACCAGCACCATGCAAAGCGTGTAGCGGAAAAACCAAACGCCGTCCAATTGGCTGAGGTTGGGCTCTTGGATGTTGTCAAACTTCAGAGTGCCCGAAACGAGCGAGATGATGGATGGTCGGCAGAAGGCCATCAAAGTGGTGGCCCCCGCGTGAAGTCCGGGCGTTCCCGTAAACAAGTCGATGGTGAGACCCAAGACGAAACCCAACACCAGCAGTTGCCACTTCGGTATGCTGAAAGGCAACAACATAATGAAAATCAAATAGATATACGGATGTACATAGCCTCCCAAGCGGATGTGGTTGATGACCAACACTTGGAAAAGCACGAGCGCGATGAAGCGAATGATTTGGAGAATTGACTTATTCATCTTTCTTGAATTTTGCTTTGAGTGAGTCAATTTCTGGTTTGTACAAGTCCCTGATGACATAGACATGCCGCAAGGTGGCGAAGTCGGTGGCAAACCGAATCTTGGCCTTGTTGAGCGCATCGATGGCGGTGGGATAGAACTCCTCCACCGTGCCCACCATCAGGTCTTCGGGGAAGATGTAGGAGTGCGAACTGGTGAGGATGGTGTCGCCTTGTTTCAGGATGATGTGCGTGGGAATGTCCTCTACCATGCCGTAGCGATAATTGTTGGTTTCCCACTTCAGGCTGGCCAATTCCTGGCTTTCCTTGATGCGCACGCCAACGACGGATTTGCTGTGCAGCAGGCTCATGATGGAAGCATAGTGGCGGCTCACGTCGGTCACCACGCCCACGATGCCGTCGGACGAGATGACGCTCATGTCGCGCTTGATGCCGTCAATCGCACCTTTATTAATAATGATGTAGTTGTTGGTTTGGTTAGTGCTGTTGTTGACCACCTGCGCGGGGATGTATTCATAGAGGGTGTCGCCCCTGTCGATGTCATAGATGTGGGCTGCGGTGTCGTAAACGATGGAAAGTTGTTTCCGGAGCATGGCGTTTTCCTCGGCCAATTGCTTGTTGGCGGAGTTGAGGCGGAAATAATTGCCCACTTCGCTGCTCCATTCGTAGATTTTCCCGACCGCGTCGTTGGTGGAGTTCACCATGCGATTGCGGTGGAAATTCTGGCTACGGGCGAGCAGCAAAACAGAAATCACCTCGAGCAGGATAAAGAGGATGACGAAGTGATGTTTCAGTATGAAACGCCGCAGGTTATACATAGTTGTTTAATTCGGAATGTGGAATGTAGAATGCGGAATATCGCAATGCGACATTGGGCTTTGCCCTATTCCGCATTCCGCATTCATAATTCCGCATTTATTTGATCAAGAATGTAAAGCGGTCGAAGTTCTTCAAAGCGATGCCGGTGCCACGGGCGACGGCACGCAACGGATCTTCGGCCACATGGATGGGCAGTTTGGTCTTGGCATTGAGGCGCTTGTCCAAGCCACGCAGCAAGGCGCCACCCCCGGTGAGGTAGATGCCCGTGCGGTAAATATCGGCGGACAACTCGGGCGGTGTTTGCTCCAAAGCGTTCAACACGGCGGTCTCAATCTTCATGATGCTCTTGTCCAAGCAATGTGCGATTTCGGCATAGTTGACGCGGATTTCCTTCGGGATACCCGTCAGCATGTCGCGGCCTTGCACGGCGTAGTCGTCGGGCGGGTTGTCCAATTGCGGGATGGCCGCGCCCACCTCAATCTTGATGCGCTCGGCGGTGCGCTCGCCCACGATGATGTTGTGCTGCTTGCGCATGTATTCCTCGATGTCGGCGGTGAAGTCGTCGCCGGCGATGCGGATGGACTTGTTGTTGACGATGCCGCCCAAGGCAATGACTGCGATTTCGGAAGTACCACCACCGATGTCGATAATCATGTTTCCAGTAGGCTCAAGCACGTCAATGCCGATACCGATGGCGGCGGCCATAGGCTCGTGAATCAAACGCACTTCCTTGGCGCCGGCCTGTTCAGCCGAGTCCTTCACGGCGCGTTCTTCCACTTCGGTAATGCCCGAAGGGATGCAGATGACCATCTTCAGGCTGGGCGGAAACAGGGTGTTCTTGAAATTAATCATCTTGATCATCTCGCGCATCATGTATTCGGCGGCCTGGAAGTCGGCGATGACACCGTCGCGCAGCGGGCGGATGGTCTTGATGTTTTCGTGGGTTTTGCCGTGCATCATCATGGCGCGCTTGCCCACGGCGATGATTTTCTTCGTGTCGCGCTGCAAAGCCACAATCGAAGGCTCGTCAACGACGACCTTGTCGTTGTATATGATAATCGTGTTGGCCGTACCAAGGTCAATGGCGATTTCTTTGTTGAGGAATGAAAATGCTCCCATTTCTATGTTGTTATTTGTTGGTTGTTGAATCGTTTAATTGTTGGTCGGGCCTTCGACTGGCTCAGGCACTTTAGCGGTCGTTGAGCCTGTCGAAACGCCGTTTCTTAATGTCTAAAATGCCTGTATCCCGTGAATACCATACTGATTCCGTGTTCGTTGCAGCAGTCGATGGATTCTTGGTCGCGGACGGAGCCGCCGGGCTGCACGATGGCCGTAATGCCTGCTTCGTGGGTCAATTCGACGCAATCCTTGAAGGGGAAGAAAGCATCGGAGGCCAAAACTGCACCGTTCAAATCGAAATCGAAAGACTTGGCCTTCTCAATGGCTTGGCGTAAGGCATCCACACGCGAGGTTTGCCCAATGCCAGAGGCATAGAGTTGTTTGCCCTTGGCCAAAACAATGGCGTTGCTGCGGCTGTGCTTCACAATCTTGTTAGCGAAAACCATATCTTCCACTTCGTTAGCGGTCGGGGCTTTCGTGGTGATGACCTTGAAATCGGCAGCCGTTTCGGTGTGGAGATCGCGGTCTTGCAAGAGGTAGCCGTTCAAAGCGGTTTTCACGGTGAAAGGCTTGTATTGGTCGGCCTTCAGGCGCAGCACGACACGGTTTTTCTTCGAAAAGAGCAAATCGAGCACACCGTCCTGATATTCAGGTGCTACGATGACTTCGATGAACAGTTTGTTGATTTCCTCGGCAGCGGCCAAATCGATGGGGCGGTTGCAGACCAACACGCCACCAAAAGCCGAAACTGGGTCGCCGGCCAAAGCGTCAACGTAGGCCTCCTTGACGGTCGGGCGGCAGGCCAAACCACAAGGATTGTTGTGCTTCAGGATGGCGAAAGTCGGCTCATCGAACTCGCGGATGAGATTGAGTCCAGCGTCAAGGTCGAGCAAGTTGTTGTACGACAGTTCCTTGCCGTGCAGTTTCTCGAACATCGCATCCAAATCACCGTAGAAAGTGCCTTTCTGGTGCGGGTTTTCGCCGTAGCGCAAGGGTGTGCCCTCTTCTTCGCAAATCCTAAGCGGCTGTTTTTCATCGTCTTTCGTGAACCAGTTCATAATCGCGCTGTCGTAGTGCGAACTCACGCCGAAGGCGTAGGCGGCAAAACGGCGGCGGTCATCAAGCGAAGTCTCACCATTTTGGTTTTCAAGCAGTTGAATCAGTTCACCATAATATTTCTGGGAAGGCACAATCAGCACATCGTTGAAGTTTTTCGCGCCTGCGCGGATGAGCGAGATGCCGCCAATGTCTATCTTTTCGATGATTTGCGAAGCGTCCTCGGTCTTGGCCACGGTTTCCTCGAAGGGATAGAGGTCGACAATGACCAAATCGAAAGGTGGAATGTCGTATTCCTGCATTTCGCGCTGGTCGGATTCGAGGTTGGTGCGACCCAAAATGCCGCCGAATACTTTAGGATGCAAGGTCTTCACGCGACCGCCCAAGATGGACGGATAGCCCGTGAGCGACTCAACGGTCTTCACCGAGGGGTCCAAAGGCTTGATGAAGTCGTAGGTTCCGCCAGTGGAGTAAATCTGCACTCCATTTTGCTTCAACAAGCCGACGATGGTGTCGATACCCGTCTTATAAAATACTGATATTAAAGCAGTTCTAATTTTTTTCAAGGGTGTAAAATTTTGCTAATTTAAGACTGCAAGATTACGGAAAAAATGAAAGCGGCGCAAGAGTTGGGCGACAATTTTTTGAAGCCTTAAAATACACCTTTTTGAGTTTTTTGGCTTTTGTCATCGTTTTGCTGTGAGTTTCAACAATTGAAGTTTCTAATCCGCTGAAAGTAAACACAATACGACTAATACAATTTTTATTTTCATTTTTCCCTTGTCTCATTGGAAATTTCCTTATCTTTACCGATTCAAAATTGCGCGGATGGAAACGAAGTGGATTTTAAACCAAACTGTTGACAAACAGAAAGTTGAAGAAATTGTCAAGGTGCTCAATATCGACGAGAACCTTGCCACTTTGCTTGTCCAACGCGGAATTACCAACTACGAAGAGGCCAAAACTTTCTTCCGTCCATCGCTTTCGCAACTGCACGACCCCTTCCTGATGAAGGATATGGACAAGGCCGTCGACCGCGTGTTGCGTGCCATCAACAACGGCGAAAAAGTGTTGGTTTACGGCGACTATGACGTGGACGGCACGACTGCCGTGGCAGTGGTCTATTCTTACCTGAAGCCTTTCTTCAAGAAGAAAAAAATCGAGTTCTACATCCCCGACCGCTACGAGGAAGGTTATGGCATTTCCTACAAAGGCATTGATTATGCGGCAGATAACGGCTTCAAACTTGTGATTGCCCTCGACTGCGGCATCAAGGCGGTGGAGCGTGTCGACTATGCCAACAGCAAGGGTGTCGACTTCATCATTTGCGACCATCACCGTGCAGGCGAGGTCATTCCCAATGCTGTGGCCGTGCTCGACGCCAAACGCCCCGACTGCAACTATCCTTACGACGAACTTTCGGGCTGCGGCGTGGGCTTCAAGTTGGTTACTGCCCTATCTATGAAAGGTTTAGGCACTATCGAAGAGGTGTTTGACCTGCTTGATTTCTTGGCCGTGAGTATTGCCGCCGACATCGTTCCCATCACGGGCGAAAACCGTGTGTTGGCCTATTTTGGCTTGAAGCAATTGAACAAGAAACCGCGTCCGGGCATCGAGGCCATTTTGCAACACGCCAACATCTATCGTCGCGACGAAGACCAACTTGACGAAGACGAGAACGTGTTGACTCGGGAATTGACCATCAGCGATTTGGTGTTCCTCATCGGGCCGCGCATCAATGCGGCCGGACGTATCGCAAAAGCCTCCGACTCGGTGCGACTGCTCATCGCCGAGAAGAAAGACCACGCCGAAAAATTGGCCGCTTCCATCAACGACCTTAACGATGAGCGCCGCGAGTTCGACAACCGCATTACGGAAGAAGCGCTCGGTATGATTGATGCCGACGCTGAACTTCGCGATGCCAAGAGCACGGTGGTTTTCAACGAGCGTTGGCATCGTGGCGTTATCGGTATCGTGGCCTCGCGCCTCACCGATTACTATTACCGCCCGACCATCGTCCTGACCCGCGCCAATGGTTTGGTCACTGGCTCGGCGCGTTCCATTAAGAGTTTCGACATCTACGACGCCATCGACCATTGCTCCGACTTGCTGGAACACTTTGGCGGCCACAAATACGCTGCCGGCCTGTCGATGAAGCCTGAAAACCTCCCTGAATTCCGCCGCCGCTTTGAAACCTATGTCAGCGAACACCTTGTGGATGAGGACTTTGTGCCCGAACTTGAGGTGGATTTGAAAATCAATTTCTCCGACATCACCTCCAAGTTTATGCGCATCCTCAACCAGTTTGCGCCTTTCGGTCCGGGCAATATGGCACCCGTTTTCTGGACGGACAATGTCGTGGATGCTGGCGGCTCGCGTCCCGTGGGCGGCCACCGTCACCTGAAACTCACCGTTTCGCAGATTGGCGACGCCGAGCAAGGCATTGCCCCGCTGTCGGGCATCGCTTTCCAGAAAGGCGACCTCTTCGACCGCATCCACGGCGGTGAGCCTTTCAGCATCTGCTACCACTTGGAATACAACACTTGGCAGGGCAAAACCAACTTGCAGCTTAATGTTAAAGATATTAAGTTTGCGGAGGAGTTGTAGACTTTATTTCCAAAACTGCCACCATTTCTTTTGTCGGCCTTCCACCACACGCGCATAGCGGCTGCCCGATCTTCTCATTTTCGAGAAACTCGTCACCGTGCCTGCCGAAGGGCCTTTCAAGGTGGTGATGGACGACCGCGAGGCTACGAAACCGTTCTCGTCGGTGTCGTCGATGTCGCCGTATTTGTTCTTTTTCGCCGCGAAAATAATGACATTGTCGATGTACCAACTGTTGACATAAGCCCCGTGCCCCGTGAAATAGAGGCAAAATTGCGGCTCTTTGCTCGGCCATTCCTCCATATCGAAGGTGAGCAGATACTGGCTTTGCTCGATGCTGCCCCTCACTGTGTCCTCCCAAATGCTCTCCCAATCCTCGCCGTTTGGCGAAATGCCAATGCCGATTCTGACATCCAATTCGCCTTGGGTGGCTTCAAGGGCGTGGTTGAACTGGAAATTGATGAAGTCGTATTTGCCCAACTCCACGATGGGTGTCACCAAGCGGGATGTGCCTTCAAAGTTGAAATCGGGATACATCTGCATTTCGCGCGGCTTGCATCCCGCAAAGGTCGTGTTGGAGATGTACCACACCACCCAATCGTCGCCTTTCGCGTCCCAGCCTTCCTCGAGCCAAGGGTTGAAGAAACCCTCGCACAACACCACGTCGCCCTGCTGCGCAAAGAGGGGAGAAGTGAGCAATATGACGAGGAATGTGAGTAAACGATGCTTCATCCAAAGTGCTGATTTGGCGACAAAAATATTAAAAAATTGGGAATTATGGTGCGTTTGTGGCTTTTTATTATTTTTGCACCAACGAATTGATTAAAAAGGCCGCTGGTAAGGACAATGGGTTATGATCCATTGTCGGCAAAGCCCGGCCATTAGGAGAATAATAGTATGGCAAAAGAAAAAACAGCCTTTTTCTGCAAGGAATGTGGCAACGAATCGCCGAAATGGTTCGGGAAATGCCCTGCCTGCGGCGCGTGGAACACCTGCACGGAGCAAACCGTCGTTACGGGAAAGGATGCCCAATCGGTGAGGAAAAACATTGGTACTGAGATGAATAAAGGATTTCCCGTTCCCATCAAGGAAATCGGCAACGCCAAGGAACAGCGAATCATTCTGCCCTACGAGGAACTTAATAGGGTTTTGGGCGGCGGCTTGGTGCTTGGCTCTTTGACCCTTGTAGGCGGCGAACCCGGCATCGGCAAGTCGACTTTGCTCTTGCAGACGGCCTTGCAATTAGCTGGAAGAAAGGTGCTTTACATCTCCGGCGAGGAGAGCCAGACCCAAATCAAGATGCGAGCCGAGCGCATCGGCATCCACAACACCGACTGCCTCATCCTCACCGAGACCAACACGCAGGAAATCCTGAAGCATTTCAAGAATGTGCAGCCCGACATTGTCGTCATCGACTCCATCCAAACGCTTGAATCGCCTTATATCGACGCTACGGCGGGCAGCATTTCGCAAATCCGCGAAACGGCTGCCGAGATGAACAAAATCGCAAAGGCCTATCAGGTGCCTGTGTTCCTCATCGGCCACATCACCAAGGACGGCAGCATCGCCGGCCCGAAGATTCTGGAGCATATCGTCGATACGGTCTTGCAGTTCGAGGGCGACCGCCACTATGGTTTCCGCATTCTGCGCACCATCAAGAACCGCTTCGGGTCGGCTTCCGAGTTGGGCATTTTCGAGATGAATGCCACAGGTCTCCGCGAGGTGACCAACCCCAGCGAAATCCTCCTATCGCAACGCGACGAGGAAGTGAGCGGCATCGCCATCGCCGCCACGATGGAAGGTCAACGCCCGATGCTCATCGAGACGCAGGCTTTGGTGAGCAGCGCAGCCTACGGCACGCCCCAACGCTCCGCCACGGGCTTCGACCTCCGCCGAATGAATATGCTTTTGGCCGTGCTTGAAAAACGCGCAGGCTTCAAACTTTCCATAAAAGACGTATTCTTGAACATCGCCGGCGGCCTCCGCGTCGATGACCCCGCCATTGATTTGGCCGTCATTGCAGCCATATTATCTTCTAATGCCGATATTCCCATCCCCTCGCGCTATGCCTTTGCCGCCGAGGTGGGACTTTCGGGCGAAATCCGCGCCGTCACCCGCATCGAAGCCCGCATTGCAGAGGCTGATAAATTGGGCTTTGAGAAGATTTTCGTCTCGAAATACAATGCCAAGGGCTTGGATACC
>Ga0326514_10000613_pt1 | contig 24086 bp, 32 predicted proteins | sample 3_2548_0518_D_FD_203653 | JGI IMG/M metagenome (GOLD analysis project Ga0326514, IMG submission 203653) | Bovine rumen microbial communities from UC Davis, California, United States - 3_2548_0518 | ecosystem: Host-associated > Mammals > Digestive system > Stomach > Rumen | place: USA... | reverse complement strand
AGATTCCTGGTGCTATCCAGTCTTTGGCAAAAGGACAGTATCAGAGTGCCTTTGTAAGAGACAAAAACTTAAACTTAGCTTCTACTTTATGCGAATTGATGAATTTTATTTAAGGAAAGATAATGATTGATTTTTACCCTGATTCCTCTGTTGAATACTTACACTGTACAAATGGCCTTTTATATAAGTTCAATGGTAAGAACTTAAAATACAAAGAAAGTATAGAGAAACTTGTAGATAGCATTTTAAAAAGATATCCTGATACTAAGAAAACAACTGTAGACAAGGATATTATCTTAGAACACAATGACTTTGTTGTTTCTTTATGTCGAGCATACACTGAATTTAATGTTTCAGGAAGTGTTAGAGATATTGAGACTTTAAAGGTCTTAGTTGAACTCAATACTGGAATATATGACCACGAAAACGAAGACAAAAACGTAGTATCCTATGACTTCTACGTAGATAGAGGAGATGTTTGTTACAAAGACCAGTTCTTAAAGGTAGACGATAATCTTTCTAAACTTTATATTCCTTATATAGACACTGATGACTTGTTTGAAAAGTTCTTTGGGTCAAGAGAAAAGATTTTGTTACTAACTGGAAAGTCAGGAATTGGTAAGTCTAAGTTATCAGCCTTAGCAACACAGTATCTTAGTAAGCACTCTAAGAAAAATGTTAGTAGTGTAGCTACAGCAAGTGATATTGATGTTTTAAGCGATGATAACTTCTGGAGTTACCTAGACATTCAAGGAATTGACTTAGTTATCTTAGATGACTTAGATTACCTTTTAACTCCAAGAACAGAAGAACAGAGTCCATCTGATATTGCTAAGAATAAGTTTATTTCTAGCTTCCTTAGCTTTACAGATGGATTTAAGCATAACAATGTTAAGTTCATTATCACAACCAACCAGGAAGTTTCCACTATAGATAAGTCTCTTCTTAGAAGAGGAAGAATGTTCGATATCTTAGAACTGAGAAAGTTAACAAACTCAGAAGCAAAGGAGATTTGGGAACAGTTAACAGACAAGCCATTTAAGTTAAAAGGCGATATCTTAGCGTGTGACTTAGCATTTGAGATTGAAAACTCTAAGAGGACTAAGAATGACAAGTCTTACTTAAAGGACAAGACAGTTTCTAAGTTAAAGAAAACAGAAACTAAGATCGGATTTTAGTCTTTAACATCTTTTAATGCTCTTCCAAGAGCATTTCAAAATATTTCAGTGTTCTTTATTATAAATACATAAAAATATTTTTATAGGATATTAAAATGAACACTGAAATTTCAAGATACTTAGTTGATGAAAATGGTAACTCATTTTCATCAGATACAGACCTCAAAAACTTAACATCAGGGTCAAAAGTAAAGAACATCAATTCAGGAATGACATATAAAAAGGTCTCTGGAACAGAAGTGCCAGTTTTCGAGATTAAATCTGATAATGTTCTCTGCTCTCCTCAGGCTCTTTCTTCATCGGAAAAGGCCCAGGCAAGACAAAATATAGGTGCTTTAGCAACTTCTGACTTACTCGTTGGGTCAAAAACACAAAAAGGAATTTTACAAGTTGGAACAGGGATAAATGTTTCAAGTGGTGTTATAAGTGTAGATAACGATTATATTATAGGACTTGTTGGTGGAATCACACCAGAAGTTAAAGAAGCCATATATTCAGAAGTATCAGTTTTTGGAACCAGCACTAGTGAACAAAAATCAGTTGTTGGTGAATTATATGCTGGGTCTAAATTATATAGAACCGCTTCTGAAAAAGGCAACACAGTGGAGTTAAGTAATCCTCTTTCTGGTACTTGGAAATGTATAGTTTCTTCAAGTGTGAGATGTATTCGGGAATCAGATGGAACATCTGGAACAACATATTCTTTTGAAGTTAAATGTGGATCATTTATTAAGGTGTAAAATATGGAAAACAAATATAAATGGAATAATTTTGAGCATACCTCATTTGATGGGTTGATTGAAAAAAATGGCGAGATTCTACCGTGCACATTTTGTGAAGATGAAGATGATCCTTTAATTAAAGAAGTATGGGAAAAAAGAGATGAACTTCAAATAGAAGAATATGAATATCCAGGAACATTAGAAGATAAAAAAACACGTTATAGTTATGAACTTGAAAAAAGATATAAAGATTGTTCCGAGAAATGTTTAGTTTATTATTATGATTCTTGTTTTTCGTTAGAATTTATGAACATTATAAAATATGCAATAGATGGTTGTGGAGATAATATAAAGATTTATGATTATTTTAATGAGGAATGTATTTTAAATAAAGAGCAACTAAATGAATTATATATTCTTATGTGTAAAGCCAAGATACAATTATATAATGATTATAATGCAGATATGAAAATAATTAAAAATGTAGAAAATGATGAAGATTTTTTAAAATTGACATTCTGCGATTCTTATTATAACAACTATATTATTTCTATAAGGGAATAAAATGGCTGGGTTTAAGCAATATAAAATACAAACATATCTTTCAAATTTAAAGAATAAAACAAATATTGAAGATTGTTGTATTTTATATATAACAAATAAAAAATATCTGCCATACACAGAAATATCCTTGCATTCTTTAAGAGAATTTACAGATATGGATATTTATTGTGTATTAAACAAATGTGAACCAACAACATTTAATAAGAATGATAAAATACATTATCTAGAAGAAAATTTTAAAATGGATTTTAAATATCATTCTTATTATTCTTATGAGGAAATTTATTTAAGGGTAAAATATTTACAAAAATTACACGAAAAATACAGATATGTTATTTTAGTTGATTCTGATACTGTTATAGTAAAAAATCCATTTGAAACATTTAAAAATATTTTAAAAACGAATAAAAATAATAAACCTATTCTTATAGGATCAAAATATTTAAATATATCTAATTACCCTTATAAGAAAGAAAAACCAAGATTTTGTGCCAATTTTATGTTATTAGAAAGAAATAATATATCTGACGAAATCTTTTTAGAAAAATACATTTTAAACGGATTATTAGAAGAAATATATTTTGCTGATATTTATGAAAATTGTGTGGGGATTCCGCAAAATATGAATTGCACAGTATCATTTGAAAGAAAAATAGATGATATTTGTATTATACATTATCCAATGAGCGCAAAACCGTTTGATACACCCAAACACCTTAATCCGCATTTTTCATACAATTATCAAAATTTTTATTTTGAATATGCAGAATATATTAATTATCAGTTTCAAGAAAAGGATAAATACAATAAATGTAAAATGTTTTGGAATAAACTAATGGAGTTAAAAAACAGTGAAAGTTGATATATTTGCAATTTGTAATAAAGATTATATAGATATAGCTAAAGTTGCTTTATGTAGTTTTTATGAACATTATGAGTATCCAATTACAATTTTTTTAACTGATGACTCTAGTGAGATTTTTAAAGAAATTTTTAAAGATTACAAAAAAGTAACTTTTAAAGATTTTGGTAAAAATACAAAGACATTTAAATTTATAGAAGAAAATTATGAAAAATTTGATAATAATTTTTCATTTTGTTTCGATAAAGAAAAAATGATAAATGTTTTAATAGCAAATGAAATAACAGATTATATTTCAAATACTACAGACGCTGATATAATACAAAGATTAGATTTAGATGTGTTATTTTTCAAAGGCGAACTTGAAAAATCTTGGGAAAATTTTTATAATTCAGGAAAGACATTAGGTGGCTCCCAAGAGGAGTATAATTTTTTTAAATTATCGAGAAGAAGAGTATATGGTAAAAATTATATTGATTGTGAAGTCTATTTAAATGCTGGCAATTTTATGTACAGAGTTGACCGAATGATAAAAAACCAATATGACACGGCGATAAATTTAATTAAAGAACTTGGATTCGAGAAGTTTCATTTCTTTGATCAAGATACAGTAAATAAGATGTATTCCGATAAGGATAAATATGCAGTTAATAAAGATGGGTGGATAATTCAACCAGAAAAACTTTCAAATCATTATCAAAAAATAAAAGACAAAAATATAATAAATATTCATTACGTTGGAACAAATAAACCATTTATTCTTCCATCTGAAGCATATGATCATAGAAATGTTAAATCTTATCTTTATTTTTCATTTCAAAAATATTTATCTTATGCTATAAAAACAAAATGTTCTGAAGACTTTATAAACAAAATAAAAGAAAATATTAAAATTCAAGCTAATATGAAACTTTCATCTTGTCATCCTACAGAAATGAAAGCGATAATTGAAATAGGGAAACTTTAATGGAATATATAGATTGTCTTCTTACCAAACAATGCAACCTTAACTGCTATGGTTGTTGTCGTTATGCACCTCTATGCAATAAAAATGATATTTACGATTTAAACCAGTTTGAAGAAGACATCTTTAATCTTAATAAAAATAAAATATCTGTAAAACTTTGGGTATTGACAGGTGGTGAACCATTATTAAATAAAGATTTTTTTAAATATGCAGATATAGTCAAAAAATATTATCCAGAAAGCGAACTTGCATTTTTTAGTAATGGGAAAATATTACAAAATATTTCAGATGAAATCTTGCAAAAACTAAAAGATTATAATTTTTCTATAAAGATGACATTTTATAATAAAAGTAATATAGATTATAAAAAAGTGGTAGAAAGATTAAACACATATAATATAAAAATAATAGATTTTACAAAAGAAATGACAAATAGAGATGAAGCCATTGAAAATGTCTGGTATAGTTTTAAAATTAGTGAAACTCATAAAAATGATAATGTCTTTCAGTTTAAAAATTGCAAATATTTTTTTAGGTGTATGTTAATGTTTAATGGTAAACTACATTTATGTAATCTTAGTGCTTATTTGGATAATATAAACAAATTTTTCGGAACACATCTGACCCAAAGTCCGAAGGATTATATTTTAATAAAAGATTTTAAATCTGAAAAAATGCTAAAAAGATATGAAACTTGTCCAAGAAGTATTTGCCGGTATTGTAACAATCAGGACTTTCACTACCAAGAATGGAAAAAATCTTCGAGAACTAAAGAGGAGTTCTTTAAAGAATGAGTAAATTTTTAGATATTGTTTTAAATAGAAATTGCAATTTAAATTGTAAATATTGTTGTCAACTTGCACCATCTTATAAAAGTAATCCGGAACTTTACGATATTGAAACATACGAAAAAGATATTAAGCTGTTAAAAGATAAGAACCTAATTTATGATTACTATACATTTTTAGGCGGTGAAATATTGTTGGTTGAAAATCTTTTAGATTATTTAACTATTTTTAGGAAATACTATCCAACACAAGACTGCTGTATTTTCACAAACGGATTATATCTTAAAAAAATATTTAAAAATAATATTGATTTTTTTAAAAAACTTAAAGAATTAAACATATATATAAAATACTCTGCATATCCACATATAGATTTAAGTATAATTGATGAAATAAAAAGGTTTGATGTTAGGTGTGTTAATTTTGAATTGATAGTATCTATGATTAAAAAATCTGGAGTTTGTAATTATGGAACCGAAAAAGTTTTCACACATCCTTTTATTTCGGAACAACCAAAATATGATAAGAATGTAAATTTTCAAATGTGTTGTGAAAATAAAAACTGTTCCACAAAAAATTTCATATACAACTGTCTGGATAAATCTATTATACATTTATGTTGTGGATCTGTAAGTTTAAAATCTATCATAGAAAAATTTAATTTAAATATATCTTGTGATTCTTATATAGACTTAAAAGATTTAAATAGTGATCGTATGTACATATCAGAACCATTTAATATATGTTCATATTGTACTATGAATACAAAGGATATAGTTGCTGATAAATGGAGTAAATACACAAATAGTGAAGAAATTAAAAAAATAGATTATGTTTTAATTTAAAGCTAAAACGTGTTCTAAACATTTATCCATTCTGAATAGTCAAATGAACCTAATCTACCTAACTGATAGCTAAAGGAATTTAGGATGAAAATTTCCATAATCGGAGCTGGGATCTCAGGCCTTTGCGCATACAAGCAATTAAAAGACCATAACCCAGTTATCTTTGAGAAAGAACGAGTTGGAGGGCTATGCGTTCCCGATGAGAGGTACGCCAAGGTTTCCATAAAGGAAAACGGTTATGCCTTTGGAAAGTATGGCGAACATATCTTCCACACAGATTCCAGAGAGGTTTACGAGGCCTTCAGGCTGATCTACCCAGACTGCATATTCTATGAACACAAGACTGAAATTTACGTAAATGGAGAGTTCTTGCCGTATCCTCCAAATATCAGGACACTAGAGAAAGCACAGGTCGAAGAAATCGTTGTCCCGTACACCAGTAAACAGTGGGGAAACCAAAAACAGGAAGATATAGACTATATCCTGAAAAGGTTCAAAACCTTTCCTGACTATGATTACCGAACCTTTAAAGAACGTTTCCAATTTGTCCCTGACAGAATGGATTACGGAAATCCTGATATTGACCCTGATGATGTTGTTTTCGGAGAAATTTCCTTCAAGGACTTAGACAACCTGGACTCAGACTTGATAATAAACACTTCACCACTAGACAGATTTTACGGAAAGGATTTTCTGAAATACAGGTCGTTAGAGTTTGAAACAGGGATTGATTACGGAAACACTTTTAAAGACAGGGCAATGACTATTAACTACCCTGAATCCATTTTCAAGTACACCAGAGTTCATCACCACGGACGGTTCTTGGTTTATGAGTTTCCTAAAGAATCAGGAATCCCGATGTATCCTGTCTTTAACCCTGAACGGTCTTTAGAACTTATAGAGTCTAATCTCCCGTTCTTGGAATGCGTAAAACTGAAAGACACAAGGTTTTTTATCCATAAATACAGGAATAAGACTGTTATCCACGTTGGGAGATTAGGTTCATACCAATATCTTAACATAGATAAAGCAATTGAGAATGTTTTAGGTGCTTTAAAGGGGATCAAGAATGAAAAAAGTAATATGCTTTAGCCTTTGTGACAAAAACTGCATAGACATAGTAAAGTGGTATTGTACTCCTTTTTCCAGTACAATGACTTGGAAATGAAATTACTGGATTTACAAAGACCTTAGTGGGAAAGACCCTCCACTGTTTAAGATGCTGGTAAAGATCCTTGAAAAACGTTCTAAAGCCTTAAAAGGTTTAAAGAATTAAGATCTTTTCCAAGTGTCAAAAAGCGTTTTTAAGCCTTGATGAATAAATATTGAAAAAGGAGATTTCAATGAAATTCAAAATGTTAGTAGAATCAGAGATGATTAACGAACTTTCCAATGATGGAAAATGGGTCACTTTTAAGAATGGTCAGCACACTTACATTGGTAAGGGTGGTGAAATTGAAACAGGAACTCTTAAAGGTTACAATGTAAACAATACTAAGGCTATTAAGGGAAAGTACAAGCAACTCCAGGACCAGGCTAAAAAGAAGAAGAAACAAGACCAAAAAGCTAAGAGTCGTGAAGATAGTAAGCTAACTGATGACCAGAAGAAAGGCGCTAAGCAGGTTTTAAGTGGGATTGCTTTAGATGCTAATGCTCGAAGTGGAGGAAACCGCGAAGTGGGAGCACAGATATTTAAGAAAGGAAAAGAAGCAATGGCAGATGCCCTGAGAAAGAATAAAGACTCAAGAGACACTTCTAAGGCAACTGACAAACAGTATGATTCCTTTGCTAACATGGTTCAGCACTACGGAGATTACAACGAAAAGTCTAAGAAGACTCAGAAGAAGAAAGCTATAAAGAGAGCAGTCAAGTCAATGAATCGTTAAAGCATTAAGATAACAAGTGATTTAGTAAGAGAATTTAAGGCAAACTTTTTTGTTTGCCTTTGCCTAAGACAAATAAATTTGTCTTTAACTAAAATTTTTACTTGATATTTAACCCAAAATACATTATAATAATAAACATAAAGAGAAAAGAATAAAGGAAAGAAAATGAAGTTAAAAGAATTCTTATCAGAACTAACAGACGCAACAAGAGTCGTAATAGTAGAATGTCACTCTGGCAAAGAGAGCGATGAATGCGCAAAATATTATTTTCCTGATATTCATGGCTTCATCCATTTCTTTGGCGAAAAATGGGGAATAATGGCACGCTTTGAGATGAAAGACGACTTCAAAGAAATTGGTGAATATGAAATCTGCTGTATAGAAATAAGAAATGACCATAATAATAATCCTTACATAGCAGTGTTTGTAGTCAATAACTGAGGAGAAAAGACATGATAAAAGTAACTATTTCAGACCCAGGATTATACGCAGTATATGTTGGTGAGATGATTGGTCAGTTCAGTGATGGTTACTGGGAAAATTCCAGAGCACACAGATATGACTGGAAGTATTTTGGCTATGATAATGCTTTCCTCGTGGAAAAGGAAGAGATAACCAGACTTCCAATTATCAGTTACAGCATCTTAAACTTCTTCAGGTTTGTTAAAAGAGAAAACCTAAAAGATATCATTGTAAGAGTTTTAATGCTTTACAGAAATGGAGAAAAGGTCAAGGAAGCCTATAAGAATGGAGATGCTAGAGCCTTAATCAGTGCACTGTCACATGTAGATTATGCTGACAGGTTAAAAGAATGGGGTCATTTCGAAAGACAGTTAGAGGCTATCTCTAAGTATTTTGGAACACTGGAGAATTTCAAGTCAATGAAACCAGTGATAGATAAAGAATCCATTAAAGAGTTTATGAAGATTGGAAAGGAACTTCATAACAGTTTCGAACATGTAAGGAGTATTTTTTGAAATTCAAACTTATCTTAGAAAAGGATTACAAAGGGAAACTAGGACATCAACCTCCTAGTCCTGATGAATATCCTAATGAAATAGCTAGAGGGGAATATATCTTCGACCCTTCATTTGGTGCTCCTGATGACTTATTTCAGCATGCTTATGAGTACTATTTAAACGCAGACTTAGTCTCAAAGGCAGATTGTAGGGTGTTTATGGATTTTTTAAAGAAAAATCAAAATAAACCAAATGCCGAGTTAACAATTTATAGAGGGCAACCTGATTCTGAGTTAGACTATGGAATGTGGGTTACACCATTTAAGTCTTATGCTATGGCATATGCTTATGATGGTGCTTATGCGGGAGAGGGAAGTAAAGTATTCCAGTACAAAGTAAAACTTCATGACCTATCATGTGACTTTAATAGTCTTGCTGAATGGGGTTATTTTGGAAAACCTATAAAAGGAAAAGAAGTTAAATCTTAGTTCTTATATAAAGACATAGATATTTTAAAAGGAAAACAAAATGAAATTTAGAGAACTAAAACTTTGTGAATCCCATATAGAAAAATGGATGGTCGATTTTATAAAAGATTACTTTCTAAATGGAGATATCAGAGGCGATTATGTGGATTTTTATTTCACAGATGAAGATGGAGATTTTTCTGAAGAACTCAGAAAAATGGAACGTTCAGGTGTAATTTACCTTGACGATGATACTTGGCATGTTGAGGAAAGCGCAATTGAAAGCAATTCTGTTCTTAAAAAATTAAATGATAAGTTTTTAGGCATCTAAAATAATTTAAATCTTAGTTCTTATATAAAGACATAGAAATATTTTAAAAGGACTTTCATAGTCCTTTAATAACTTAGAAGGAGAACAAAAATGAAAAATGGAAATTTTGTCGCTAAATTTGACCACTTAGTCAACAAAGCAAAAACTTTCAAAGACAGAAAGAAAGCATTTAAGAAAGGCTATATGAAGCACAAGAATAAATTTAAAGGGGACTATGTCCCCTTTTATATTATTTTTCTTTAGGTTTTCTTCTTGTCTTAGGTTCTGGTTTTTCTATCTTCTGCTCTAACTGAGTAATCTTTAAGTCTATACTTTTCAAAAAGTCTTTTACGCATTTTTGTGAGACTTCAACTGATTCAGAATATACCTGAATATCCTTAGATGTCTTGTTTATTTCCTTTTGCATTCGTCTACACTTAAAAAAGCATGTGTAAGTAGAAATAATAAAAGTCAATACTGTTAATATTAAAGACACAATCAAAATACTACTATATTGACACAGTGTTTCATTCACTGAGCATAAAAACTCTATCATTTAAGGTTCTCCTTTAGAAACTGTTTTGTGTTTTTATTATTTATATCATTTTTATAATAATCTTTATATATTTCTATTATTTTGTTTTGAATGATTATAAAATTCTTAATGTCGTCTGTATTTAGTGATAGATTTGAATACTGTTCAGGACTTAGGCATATCATGGAGTTCTTTATTTCCCACTTAACTGGACGCATCTTAACCTCAGGACTTTCTGGAAGAACTAAAGGCGGTTTCTCATTCTGAATTTGTGTCTGAGAACATCCTAAACAAACAGGTACAAATAATATTAAAAATAATAATGTCTTTATATAAGAAAGCATATTTTAATTCTCCATTTTACACTCTTTGTGTTTAGACAGTTCTTCAAAGCACTTAGATGTCTTTTCTTGGCCTTTGTTGATAATGTTCTCAACCATCTTAGGATGCTTCTTAACTAAGTCTGAGAAACTAAAATTCAACTTTTGGAGTTTCTTCTGAAGTTCCTGTTGTTGAAGTCTTAGACTGTTTGAAGTTTCCTGAAGTTCTATGTTATATCTAATAACATCATTATAATTTTCTTTAAGACTCTTTATATAGACTTCTGTTTGTTTTATTTTTTCACTAAGTTCAGTGTTCTGTGTTTCTAAAGAGTCTATCTTAGAATTAAGAAACTTAATGTAAACAGAAGTTCCAAGAATTGTTAAAAGTACTGTTATTATAATAAAAGACTTAAAATTTAATAATGAAAACATCTTTAAATGTCCTTTAATTCTTATATCTTTAGTTGTTTTTCAGTTAAAACAATAAACTTAAATCCTCTTTGTTCAGCAAACTGCTTTGCTTGAGTCCATTTTGCTTGATTAGTCATAAAAGTTTCTAGCGCTTCCTGATACCTTATCATAGAGTTAGCATTTTTAATTTTAGGAGGCTTAGGAGGAATTGTTTCTCCATAGGATTTAATCTCTACTAAGAATGTCTCTCCAGTTTCAAAGACTAAAAGCATATCAATGAAATATCTATGTACTTTGTTATCTGTTGGCTTTACATAAGGAATATTAAAAGGTTCTATACTGAACTTTGTTACTCTTGGATTTAAGTCAGCATAACAAAATGCTATTCTTTCTAAACTCGACTTATACTGAATATAACAGTCATTGTCCTTCATCTTAGTGGACTGCATGTATTCATCTAAGGGTTTTATAAACTTTCCAGGATTAAGAATTTTATACCATCCCTTCTTAGAGTTATATCTCATTACAAGACCTCCTGTTTACAGGACTTCTGTTATAAACGTCGAGTATGTAAAACTACAGTCATAGGAAATTGCACTTGTATCCTTGTCACTTAGACTAATAGAACCCAGTTCATTCAAAAAGACTCCAAAGAATGTAGTCTTCATTGTTGGCTTTCCATAAGTATCTAGGTGATAAAGATAAACCTCGTCTATCTTATAATCTTCATTGGATTTTTCTGAGTTCTTTATGGTGTCACAGAGGTCCATCCATCTTTCTAAGGCTTTTCTAACTAAGAAATGTCCAGTGTCCTGAACTGTTATCTTAAATGATGTATCATAAGTCATTTGGCCTTTAAGGTTTAAAGGGCGACCTCTGTACCACACTGTCTGAGTCTTGATTGTCTCCTTTGGAATTTCTGCGCTCTGACATGCTATATCCAGTGTGTCAGACATTGATGGAGCCAATGAACTAATTTTCTGAGGAAAACTAAGTTCCAATCTGTACTTACTAGAGAATGGAACTCCATCTTTATAGAGATTCTTTAGGTCTGTTATTGTCCTAACAGGATATCCAGTGTCGTTTCTCATTTACGCCTCCCTTTGATAATATATACAGGAAAATGAAACTTTTAAGTCTAAGATAGCCTCATTATCATTATTATAGCTAAACTCACTTATGTGCTTTGGAAAGCATCCATAAATAACATACTTTGCAGTTGGCTGAATATTTGATGTTGGGTCGACCTCAGAATCAAATGAGTATTGTAATAAAGTTATGTCTCTATATAAAGAACTCTCATTTGAAATGTTTCTTTTGAGTTCATTTTCATACCGTTTATCTATCATAGAAGTTCCTGAACCTCTAACATCAAAACTCAGCATCCAGTCTTCGAAGTATTTTCTTATAAAATGGTCTTGGTCAACTGTAAATGTGATACTGAAGTCATTTGGCTGGTCAACCTGTCCTGCTATGGGAATTGACCTTCCTTTGTATTTCATTGTAATAGGTTTAAGGTCTAAGGCAGGCAATGAGACATCCTTAGCCATTACAGACAGTCTTTGGGAGTTCTTAGAATCAGGTAAGATAATGTCCCACTTAGTTGTTCTTGCACCCTGTTTTAAAGCATTTTCTAAAAATATTCTATAGTTCATTAAAAGCATTCCTCAATAGCAAAACTGAAAATTCCCTCAGTAGCACCTTCCATCACAGATGGTTTAGAGGTATTAAGACCAAAGTCACCTGGTACATCCTGTTGAGTCTGTGATGGTGTTTCAACAGGACTCCAAGACTCAGAACTGTCATAGTTTTCCATTGATGTATCAATAGCTACATCAGGACCTCCATATCTGTAGAAATACAATGGTCCTGGACCATCTGAGTATGGACTTGGATTTCTCTGTACAAAGTCAGATATCCAGTTTCTTCCATCATAGATACAGATATGTCCATGTTTGTGATTATTAAATCTTCCTACAACACAGACATCTCCAGGTTGAGGATTGTATCCTGAAAGTGAAGTTGAAACTAGACCAAATCCTGCCTTCTTTAATATACCATTAGAATGATACATGTATGCTGAAGGCTGTCTTTGGAATTTTATTCCTGCATACTGGAGAGCATTAGCTACAAACCTTGCACAGTATCCTGTTGACTTTTTCTTAGCATGTTGTCTAGCATATCTCATAGCATTAAGCATTGGATTTCCCATTCCAGTGTTAGTTTCAGAACCCTGAGACCTAGGAACATAAGATGGGATGCTTCCAGCACTGGAACTTTCAGCTAAGTGTTCACTGTATCCCTCAGGTGAGTATGGAGCACTAAAACTTGCACTCTCAGTTCCTGAACCTGGAACATAAGATGGAACCTGACTTAGAGATGGAATATTAGCTGAAGACCCCATAAGTTTAGCAATGTCATTAGCCCAGTTTGTATACCATGCTTGAGGACTTGTATATTTGTGTCCATGAGTATTTCCTGCCATATTATCGATCAACTCTGAACTAACAGACCTAGCCTTTCCTGTTATGAAGTTGTAAATCCTACAAAAACCTCCTGCACCCTGTTGGTGGCAAAGATACACATTAGCAGGAGTAACTGGAATTCCATTTTTTCTAAGTGAGTTTATATTAGAAAATACATAATTCTTAAATGCTTCAAAAGACTTCATTGGGTCCAGTCTGTCTTGAAGAGAGTTAAGACCAAATGTTTTTCCTGTTGACTCAATAAACTGGAATAACCCTGCCGCACTTGACAAGTACTTTTGCTTAGCCCTACTCCAAGGTCTAGCATTGGCATTTCTTTTTGATTCTATCTGAATCACAGCATCTATAAATGGATTATCTGAGAACCACTTTCCATTTCTTTGGAATATCTTAGCTTTCTTAATAGCTTCAATGCTTGTGTAGTCTGTTCCTGTATAAGAAGGAGTATTAAGTGTTGGAATTTCAGGAACATCTGTACTACTAAGACTCTGAGTATTTGCTTGTAATCCAAAACCAGGAACATAAGACGGGATATTTTCACTTCCAAGGGAATTAGACTCATAATTATTAGAATTCCCTGAATCGTCTGTATATGAACTCTGAGTCATAGCTAAGTGACTAGGAAGACTGGATTTCAATACACCATCAACTAAGGAAGATGAGATATCTTTTGTCTCAGGATTACTAGATGTTAAAGTCTTATCAAAAATTAAGTTCTTATTAGATATAGTAACAAATCTCTTCTTAGCACCACCATCGATTAGTGCTTTGACTATTATATCCTTTGGATTAACTTTGTCAGGATGGTATCCATAATCACTGTCTATATAACCTAAAATCTGAGTACACAGAACTTCATTTTTATCATAATTTAGGAAAGTTTCCTTTCTCTTTTGATTATGAACACTTATTAAAGATCCAAACACTGTAAAGTACAAATACTCGTCAATAGAGGCAATTTGACTTAAACCCAACCAATTTGCTTTTGACTTAAACTTCTCAAATAGTAAAGCAAACATTGTTTCTGATATAGTCTCATTTCTGAACCATCCAGGAGTTTCTCTGTCTCCAAAGTTATTGCTAAGCCCTGTTTTTAAGTGAGTTATCTGCTTTGTTTTTCTGTTGAACTTAATTCCAATAAATCCTGAGGCTAAGACAAACGCCTCTGTCTGAAATCTAACAGAGTCAATAAAATCATGCCAGTAGGTTCCAAATAAGTCTTTTCCTCTTAGTTGTTCTAAGAGGTTATCTAAATACTCATTGCTATAATTAGACTGAACTTTTTCATCTGTGATATGATGTTCTTCTTTGTACTTTAAAGCACCTTCTAACAGTGTCTTAGTTGCGTCATCTACATCATCGTGTTTTAAGATTTCATTTATTTCAGCGGTAGTTAATTTCTCTGCTATTTCATGTTTAAACTGAAATCTGTTTAAAGTTGAATGACCAGCTACATTCCATGTATAAATACCTTTTCTCTGTAAGTCAGCTAAAATCTTATTTTCGCCCATTAACAGTTCCCATGTTGTATCGTTTGGGGCTAAGTTAGAAACAAAAGAAGCAACATCAGACCAGTGTGCTCTAAGAATATTAACTGCTTCAATTCCACAAGCATCTCCTGTCTTAGCACCTGTTATCTTTTTAAAGATTTTGACGACTCCAGTCACTAAGTCAACTAAGAGTTTTTCTACAACTGCTTTAATAGCAACTAGACCAAAGGTCATTACAGGTTTAAATGCTTGTATAAAAGCATTATCTCCTTCGTCTATTTCTTCCCAGTTAGAGATTAAAGTATCTAACATTTCACTTATCATTTTTCCGAGGTCAGGAATAGACATAAAGAAGTCCTCAGTCCACTGTGTTAATCCAGCGACTGCTGAGTACACAAAACGTTCTATGACTCCAAAATGTTTGTAGTTTTCATTGGAAAACTCCCAAAAGTCATAGATATTCTTAGGTAAGAAGAAGAATACCTCGATTGCGGCTAAAGCAGTTCCTGCTACCTTTCCAGCAGTTTTTAGAAACGGTCCAAGTTTCTTCGCTATCTTAGCAAAGATCTTTCTAATTCCGCTTTCTCCCTTTGGTGGCTTAGGCGCTTTTGGGTTTACTTTAGAACCTGAACTCTGAGGTTTCCCTGTTTTAAGTTCCTTTTGTTTATTCTTTAAGTCTTCTAAGTGTTGGTCTGATTTTACTTTTTTAGCTTTTTCAGCTTCTGCTTTCTTTTTAGCCTCTTCTGCCCTCTGTTTAGCTTCTTCAGTCTTTTGTTTCTTTGCTTGTTTTTCTGCTTCTTTCTTAGCTTTTTCTGCTTCTTTGGCTCTCTTTGCTCTTTCTTTAGCGACCTTCTCTGCCTTAGAAATTCTCTCTTTCATTGCTTTAATCTGAGTTCTGTTCTTTATTCTATTCCAGATATTTCTAAACATCCAAGAAGCGCCACCAGAACCTCCAAGTCCTAAGGCCATATTTAAGATAGTATCTAAGATAGAACCACCATCATCATTTCCATTTCCGCCTCCACTGCCTTGGTTCTTCTCGATTTCTTTTAAACGTTTTTCAAAGTCTTTCTTATATAAGTCTAAGAGTTTTTTAAATTCATTAAAGTTAGAGTCTTTGTTTTTAATTGAAGTATCTTGTTCATCTATTAAGTCTTCTTCAATCTTAAACAATATTTTGTAGATTTTGTTTTGAGTCTCAGAAATCTTTCTGAGTTCTTTTCTTGTGAACTCAGGAGCAGTATCGTCTTTCAGAAGTTCTAAGTTTCCTCTGTCTATAGTAACCATAAGGTTATTAAACAAAGAAGCAGACAAGACAGGAATTTCTTCTTTTTGGACTCCTATCTTCATTAAGTTTGTAAAGGAAGACTTTATGTCGTTGTTTATTCGTGCTATTTCACTTCTGAAGTTGGCATTGGTGAACATTCTGTCAAAAACAGGTCTAACACCAATCTTCTCAGGAGAGAAGTTTGTTTTGTTAAAAACTATCTTTGACTTCTTGTCAATTCCTAAAATCTTTTGAAGCTTCTTTACTTCAGAATCCATTTGAGTCTTGCTCCTTGGCTTTTATCTTTTTAAACAGGTTTATCTCCAACATTCTTTGGATAGGAGACATATTAAGGATATCTTGACGAGTAAAATTCCCATAGTAAACTAAGACATTTATCCATTCCACTAACTTGTCAAACTTATCTTCTGAGATGAACTTTAAACATCCTTTAAAGGTTAAAAGATTATCAAAGGACTTAGTCTTGCACTTAGAACAATTTAAAACTACTTTATTATTATAGACAATAAAGAATTTTTTAGGGTCTGAGATTAACTCACTATAAAGGTCAAAGTCTAAGTCTTCTATGTCTATGCTTGAGAAATCGTTTTCTGAGAGTCGTTCAAGTTCTTCCTTAGATATAAGTTTTTTGTAGAAAGTGTTTCTGTCTACTTCCTCCCCAGTACAGCAAAGGTCTTCAACTGAGATTGTTTGTTGACATGGACAACCACAACTCGGACACTTATAAACTATGTTAATATCGTCTCCTAAAGTAAGTTCTCTTATCTTCCAGACTAAAATTATCTTTTCTATCTTAGATAACTTAGAAATATCAAACTTAGTTAATCTTGATAAGAAGTCATCAACTAAGACTTCAAAAATGTTTTCATCTTCGGTTTCAGAAGAGCAAAACAGTTCTTCTAAGACTTCTAGTTCAAGTCCAGTGTTAAAGGTATCAACTAAGACTTTAAATCTTCCAAGATTAACTAAGTGTTTCATTTAGACATTCCATGACTTAGGGAAGAATGAGGAGATGTTTTCAAACTCAAAGTGTAATTCCTGCCCACACTCAGGACAGGTTAACGTCTTTGAAAATGAACAGGATGCTCTTTGGTCACAGAATGCATCGAACAGTTCCTGGAAAACATCTACATCTAGTTCCTGGAATAAGTCTAATGCTTCTTCAACTGAGACTTTCTTTCCATTTAATTCTTCTATATGATAGACTAAGTCTAAGAGATATCTCTCAGAACTGGAAATAGAGTTTAAAATATCTCTGTCATAGTTAGAGTCCTGAATGTTTCCAAACTTTATCTTCATCCCTCTAATATCAACTTCTTTATAATCTGAGTCTTTAAACTGTACGATTTCAGGAGTCTTAAAGGTTCTTAAAAACTGATGTTTACACTTTTCACACTCTAAGGAAAATTCCAGGTCACTATGAAGACTAAATTCCCTTATAAGACTTAAAACATAATTATATTGTTCTATATCTAAGAGAACAGGATTTTTTAAACAGTTATAGACAAACACTTGTCTTTTCTTTAGACTTTTTTCTAAAGGACTTAGAGATGTGTCTAAGTCAATTTGGTCAAGTAATGTTTTGTCTTTGACCTTCCATTTTCTAAACTGGATTTCTAATCCTGATATATTAACTGTGTTATATTCTATTTCCATTTCAATTCCTTATGCTATTATAGGGTCAACAGATGTAGCGCTCTTAACCTGAACGTCAAACTCTAAGACTTGTGCTTCTGAGTCATTTGAGAACTTTAATGCTGATACTGTTGTTATATAACAGTTATCTATTTGAAGAACTAACTTTTCTTCCTCGTCATCTATGTGGTCTGCTAACTTATAGAGACTTATCTTGAACTTATAATCATCAAAGTATGCCTCTCTTTCTCCTGACACGTACTTCACAAACTTGTTATAAAGTTCTAAGTTGTTGAAGTCCCTGAAGTTAAAAGTAAACACAACAGGTTCCCAAATACCCATAGCAACCCTGTGTCTATCTAAGACATAATGTTCTATAAAGGAACTCACACCAACCTGAGGAACTTCAAAACCTTTTATATAAAGATTAACATCTAAGTTTCTAAGTCCACACTCTGAGGCTAACGGACTCTCCATCTCCAGTCTTACATCAAAGTTGTTGTTAAAAGTCCACTTAGTTCGCTGAATCTCAGAAACCGCATCATGGAGACTTTTCATTGTTTATTCTCCTTATGACAGTCTCTGTTCTAATGCTTCTATTCTTCTAAGAAGTTCTTTAAGTGAGACAATTTGAACTAAAGACCACTGATTGGAAACTCCTGGAGTCTGGTCGTTGTTTCCATCTATGAGACTTCTGTAGATTTTTCCATTATACTGGACATACTCATCCAGTTCATAGTTCTTAGAAGGGTTCCATTCTTCCAGGTCATTACCAATAACAACATCACTTAGAGATTTTAGTTCCCTGATTTCTCTTTTGAGTCTAAAAGGACCTCTATTAAGAACAGTCTCAGAAGGAACCTGGTTATTTTTAACCCTGTAGTTTTCAAAATATTGTTCTAAAGTACAAAACATAATACATCCTTATTTTATTGTTATTTATAAGTAGAACCACCTTTAAAATTTACTCCTTAAATATAATAAAAAGGAGAAAAAATTATGAAACATGTCGACGTAATCAAAAAAGTTATCTTTTCAGGATTAGCTAAAGGACTGGAAACATTTGAGTTCAATGCAGATGGATATGACTATTTCTTTGACTTCTCATATGGAAAGACATCTGTTAATGTCTCAAAGAATGGTCTTAGTCTGTTTGACTTAGTCTTTGACAATGTAGAAGCATTAGATTTTTGAGTTTGCTTAAGTCAAACAAAAGTTTGACTTTAATTCAAAAAATCTTGAAACTGAGAGTGAAATGAGTTATAATATTATTAGAGGTATTGAATATGGGAAAAGAATCTAAAGCACAAAATGCACTCTCAGTATCAAGGATACAGTGCTTCAATCAATGTAAGTACAAATTTAGACTTTCTTATATAGACAAAGTCGAACAGGAAAGATTTGACTTTTTCAAGAAGGGTTCCAAGATTCACTCTGAGTTTGAGAAACTTACAAGAGAAAACATAGACTCTGTTAAGACCTCTCCAGACTCTTCTTCAGTTGTTAAAAACTTCTTAGTATCCACAACAGGAAGGAAACACTTAGAAACCATCTTAGACTCTCAAAGAGAAGTAAGAGTAGGTCTTAAAATTGAAGATAACAAGGTAATCCCTTGTGACTACAATGACAAAGACTGTTTCTTCCATGGAATTATAGACGTCCTTAATCTTAAAGAGAAAACAATCTTAGATTACAAGACAGGTTCCAGGAAGACTTATAAAGACCAGGATTGGACTCAGTTAGAGTATTATAGTGCATGGTTGTTCCTTAACTCAGATTTTGACGAAATTAAAATCTCCTATCTCTATGTAGAACACAACCATGAAAATTCTAAGATTATTAAAAGAGAAGAGTTAAATGGAATCTTAAAGAGGATTTTAACTAACGCTATTGAGATAAAGAAATTTAATGAAAACCCTTCAGAAGAACACAATGTATCCTGGATGTGTGAATATTGCTCTTGTAAAAAACACTGTAAATTCTTCCAGGAAAATAAAGGTTTGGAAAATATCGAATTTGAAACATTTTAGGAATCATGGAGTTATATATGAAGACTAAGAAAAAGATTAAAAAGATTTTAAAGAACTTTGACTTTGAAAAGGTCCATGATGTGATGACTCACTTAAACTGGACCTGGTACGACACAGATGGAAAAGTACCTAGCATCGACCAACTCAAAGAATTAGCCAAAAAACTCCTTTACCACGCAGCTGAGAAGGAAGGATTTTATTCTTCTGCTACTGGCGGATTTAAGGCTACTAAGTATGAAAATGGAACCTTGGAACTGGAGTTTATCTTAGCCAGTTGGATGATTGAGGAAGACTAAATCATATCATTTTGATATGTTTTTAATTCATATCACTTTGATATGTTTTTAATTCATATCACTTTGATATGTTTTAATTCATATCATTTTAATATGATTTAATTCATATCACTTTGATATGATTTAATTCATATCACTTTGATATGTTTTAATTCATATCACTTTGATATGTTTTTAATTCATATCACTTTGATATGTTTTAATTCATATCATTTTAATATGATTTAATTCATATTGATTTAATATGATTTAATATGGTTAAATTCATATCACTTTGATATGTTTTAATTCATATCAACTTAATATGATTTAAAAATAATTTAAAAAAAATTTACTTAAATTAAAAAAAATCCTTGATTTTTATTTTAAGATACCCTATAATAATAAACATAAAGAGATAGGCAATATGCAAATAGGAGAAAAGCTTATGAATGAAACTTTATTTACTTGCGGCCACTTAACCGTTGATCGTCTTATCAAGATCCTTGAAGCAGTTAAGGCTCAGTCAGGTGGCAAGACTCGCGTAGTTTTTGAGGAACCAGTTAAGTTTCAGGTTTGTGATGTTAAGGGTGCTTCCTTAAAGATGGCATCAGGTTCAGGTCGCGATGTAGTTATCCACGAAGATGATGCTCCTGAGGATGCTTATCCAGTTGTTTGCTTCTACAACTATGACTAGTCACTAAGTCTTCCTTAAATCCAAAATGCTCCTAAAAAGGAGCATTTTTTATACTCAAAGTAATCCTAAAACTCATAATCTCCGAATAATACGACTCATAATTTTTTAAAATCCTCTTTATAAATAAGATTAAAGAGGATTTTTTATGAGTAAAATAAGATTAAACGAAGACCAGTGGGCACCTAACATTGCCACAACTGATGAAAACCTATCAATAAACGGACTCTACCAGGAAGCATCTTTACCTTCCTTGGGACGGGTCATTTTCACCGTAACGCCTATACACGGTCCTACTGCCGCACTTTTTAATGTAAAGACTAAAGCAGACCAAACGGGAATAGAAATTATTCGAAGGGAAGTAGAAGTCTTTGAGGCTAGTCCTAAGAGGACAACCATTTCTGCTGAGTCTTTACAAGATATCATTAAGCAGTTTGGGGAAGATGGTCTTAAAATGGTGGCTAAGTACCTTAGAGGTGTAGCTAATCAGGAGGAAAACCAAAAGACTATCGAATTCCTTCGGAATAATGCTATCAGTGCAGGAAGTATTACTATTTCAGACCCAAAGATAGTAGATGCTTGTTGGAGAGAAATCTCCATGAAAGTCCAAGACTGTGTTTTAAAGATGAATTCTAAACACAGAAGAACATACAAAGCATTCGTAGTAATGCCTTATAAGTATGGAGCATCCTTAATGTCTTTGTTTGCGGACATGAATAATGCTGAGTATGCTGATATTGAGTCTTTGTTTATTGGAAGTTCAGGATTAACTGACTGGTTCGTAAATCCTGATAATGCAGATGAAAAGATTTATGTTGGTCTTATGGATAAAGAAGGACTTGGAAAGGAATGCGCCGTATTCAGCCCTTATACAGATGAAATTAAAAAGACTTATGACCCTAAGACAGGAAATCCAGGATATTTTATTCACAATAGATTTGCTATTACGATAAGTCCTTTACATTCTTCAACTGACCCATTATTGATGTATTTTACTATTTCAGAATAATGTTTAAAGAGTATATTTTAAGAAAGAAAGATTTGAAAATGCCTTCTAAGGCCCAAAAGACTCTTATTTCTGAGTCTTTAGACCCCTTAAAGACTCTTAGAGACTATGGTATTAGAATTAAGAAGTCAGTCCCTCATAAAGAGGGATATGAAATCTCTTTATTTGTAAATCCAAATGACTTAGACTTAAAAAGAATTTTGAAAGGTTTTGATTTTTTTGTAAAAGACGATAAAATATTTGTTAAATTTTAATCTTTATATTATAATAACATTAAAATAACATTTTAGAGGTATCCAAAAGATACCTCTTTTTTATGAGAAAGGAAATTAAAATATGTTTAATCCAGTAATTATTGAAAAATTTGCCAAGAATGTCCATACTTTTGATATTGATACTAAGTTATTTCAAAACAGAATTATCTACTTTAATGGTGAGGTTAATTCCTTAACATCTAAGGAGACTGTTACTCAGTTACTTTACTTAGACTCTGTTAGTAACGAAGATATCAATATCTACATCAACTCTGAAGGTGGAAGTATTAGTGATGGTTTAGCTATCATAGACACCATCAACTCTTTGAATTCTAAGGTCAATACTTTTGGTCTTGGAATGTGTGCTAGTATGGGTAGTGTTCTGTTAGTCTCAGGAACAGGAATCAGAAAGTGTACTAAGAACTGTCAGATTTTACTTCATAGTGCCTCATCTTATAATGGTGTATCAAATGTCCACGAAGCAAAAGTAGACTTTGAACACTTAAAGAAAATGAATGAACTTACAATGGATATTATCTGTAACAGGAGTAATTTCTCTAAGGAAGAACTCGAGACCTTAACTAAGTTTGATTACTGGATTGGTGCTGAGGAAGCATTGTCAAAAGGAATTGTTGATGAGATAATATAAATATCAACAAAACTAATATAAGGAAGAAACATGCGTAAATTTAGAGATTACTTATCAGAAAAGTCTAATTCTCAGACTGGGTTTGGTAAGACTGGGCTTTTAACAGAGGCATCTTTTAAGATTGAAGACTTAAAGAAGGTAGCCAGTAACATTGGTTCACTCTTAGGAAAGGGTCTTGGGGGTGCATTTAAGGTTTGGACCACTGAAGACTTCGAAAGAGACGACGAACGAGGACAGGGTGTAAGACTTTTAAATACTAAGGGATACGGTCTTAGACTTAACTTTAGTGATAAAATCAATGGTTTTGCTAATAACAAGTCAGTAGTTTTAAGTTCTGTTGACTTCTGGGAAGCAGGTAATGTTGACTTAGAGTGTCCAGATGTTACTTGTAGATTTAATCAGGAAGTTAACATCATCCAGATTTGGAACAAGTTAAGTGATATTATCTTTAATAAGAAATATGGAAGATATACTGCAAACGAACTTGGGGCATCCCCTGTTAATGAGGATATCGCCAAAGGCTCTATTCGAACCAGAAAGGATTTCTTAGCGTCTAAGGGAATCGCTCAATGGAGAGGTGAAAGCCCTGATAAGTTTAATTCAGCTATTGCTCAAGGCGGATACGAAGCAGAATGGAATGCTTATGTAGCACAAGTAGAACCAGGAAGACCTGAAACTAACTCTACTGAAGAAAGAATGAAGAGAGCAGAAACTAAGTTAAAAGAAACTAAGTTTGCTGACCCTGATGTTATCTTCAAAGACTTAGTTACTTTGACTAAGATGTTTAAGTCAGGAAAGAGAAAACTTTTGACAGTTTGTGGTCAAGGCGGATTAGGTAAGACGTTCGAAATTTATCACACATTAAGTGACATGTTTGGTGCAAGTCCTAATAAGGAATGGATTTATATTCCTGCAGGAAAGTTCACAACCTTACAGTTCTATCAAGAAGTGTTCATGGCGCGTGACAGAATTATCTGTTTTGATGAAGCAGATAACTTAGTTAAGAATGACCAAATTGTTACAATGTTAAAACCTGCACTTGATACTTCAGGAGATAATCAGTTCACTTACAACACTGGAACTAAGCGTATGACTGATATGTCTAAGAAACAGGTTGAAGAGTATTGTGAACTTTGTGATGATGCTTTAGACCAGGGTATTCCATTTGCAGTTGGTAAGCGTTTCGGAAGAAAGGATAACATCATTGGCTATGAAGGATATAGTGAAGAAGATCCTGCTACTGGAGTATGGTTACCAAGTAGATTCTTCTTTACTGGTAAGATGATTTTGATTTCTAATCTTCCATTAAAGGAAATTGATAGCGCTCTTAGAACAAGAGGTCCTGCTATGGACATCACTCTTACACTCCAGGGTAAGATTAAGAGAATTGAAACAGTTCTTAAGAACATGGGTCATAACCCTGAAACCATTGCTGAAATTATCGAGCAATTAGAAAAACAGG
>Ga0326514_10000612_pt1 | contig 24094 bp, 29 predicted proteins | sample 3_2548_0518_D_FD_203653 | JGI IMG/M metagenome (GOLD analysis project Ga0326514, IMG submission 203653) | Bovine rumen microbial communities from UC Davis, California, United States - 3_2548_0518 | ecosystem: Host-associated > Mammals > Digestive system > Stomach > Rumen | place: USA... | reverse complement strand
CTTTGAAAATTCTCCGGGGGTGATATTTTCAAACGCTTTTTACAGGAGCATGGGTTTTTCTTGGCCGAAGTATGATGCCCTGGCCGCAATAGTGGCTACGGGTGCCTGCATACGAAGCGGGATATTTCAATGGTCTTGTCGAATGATGCCGATTCGACGTTTCCTTCCTTCCTCTCCAGCTCTTTACTCTCCTTTTGAGCTGCTCACTCTCCTACCCATGCTTCTGTAAAAGGTGTTTGAGTTATATTTGTGAATAGAAAGTCGAGGTGACAAACATGGGCCGGAGAAAGGCTCAAGCTCTGCCTCTGGATACTTCCCGCAGCAAACCCGCACGAACCCCAGATGCCAGAGAAAACCAGCTGATCTCACTTGCCTATGATTTGGCCGAGCAGAGATTACGAGACGGCACGGCTTCTTCAGCCGAAGTTGTGCAGCTCATGAAGTGGGGCTCCAAGCAGTCACGACTTGAACAGGAGCTTAACGAAACAAAAATTGAACTTATGAAAGCTAAGAAAAGTGCTCTTGAATCTTCTCAGAGGATTGAGGAGCTCTTTGATAATGCTATGAAACAATTCCGACGCTATAACGGCGTGTTTGATGAAGGAGAAGACGAAGATGAGTGATCGAAGAATCTATCCCGATGAGCTCTGCCATCACGGCATTCTCGGAATGAAGTGGGGCAAGCGAAATGGGCCTCCTTATCCGCTTGGTGCTAACGACCATTCGGCTTCCGAGAAGAAGGCTGGGTGGAGGCAAAGTTTGAAGGATAAACGAGGCGAGCGAAAAGTTTCTAGTATCCGTAAAGTTGCAGATCATGCTCGTACCCAGGCTGATAAGTATAGGCAAAGCCTTAAGGTTGCCCAAGGGTACAAGAATGATTATATCGAGATGTCAAAGAGGCCGCATTCGAAAGAGCGATTAGCTAAGCATATGACCCTGATGTTTGGAAATGATTGGAAATCGAAAGAAGGCATTCGCCAGTTAAACGAAATATTCGAGATAAACATTGATCCAAACGATCCTTTGAAATGGGCAGAAGATGACCTGCATAAGTCGGCGCTCGAATGGGCAAAAGAAGAGGATGAAAACATTTCTTATAATAAGAAAAAAGTAAAGGAATTCGATGCTATTGTAAAGAAATACGGTGACATTCCATATTCCGAAGTTACTGACGAAGATCTTAAATATGCTAAACAATATATGTCGAGGTATTTCATACGTTGAAAACCTACACCGAGCTCATCCAGCTGCCAACGTTTTTGGAGCGGTTTCGGTATTTGCAGATCCGGGGGAAAGTCGGAGAGGACACATTTGGGTTTGACCGTTGGCTGAATCAGGTATTCTATCGGTCTCCTGAATGGAAAGCCGTCCGGCAGGAAGTTCTTCTGCGGGATAATGCTTTTGATCTTGCGCATCCCGACCATCCAATTGTCGGACGATTGCTTGTCCATCATATGAATCCGATTACGGATAAGGACATTGTCAATCGTGAAGACACTCTCATGAATCCTGAGTATCTGATCACGGTATCACATCAGACACACAATGCGATTCATTATGGAGACGAGAGTCTGCTTATCTGTGACACGATTCCTGAAAGAAAGGCAAACGACACTTGCCCTTGGAAATAGCCTTCGTGAAAAATACATACCTTATAATAGAGAGGAAGGCGCTAAATGTGCATTCCTCTTAGTTTTTCGAAAAATACATTAAAGGAGAGCGGTCCAATGACGCCAAAAATACAGAACTTGGAAATGGTCAGAGGGGATTCGCTCTCCTTTGATTTGAATCTCGGTGGACTCACAGAAGAGTCGATTACGAGCATTGACTTCTCGGCTAAGAAGAAAATTTCAGACGAGCACTATCTGTTTCATGAGAGCCTGGGGCATGGCGTGGAAAAAGTCGGCGAGACAGCATACCGTGTGACTGTCGCTCCGGAAGATACAGAAGACGCTGAGCCAGGAAAGTACCAGTATGATCTTCAGCTTGGCATCGGAACCGAGGTTATCACACCGCTGATGGGAACAATCCGACTGATCGGAGATGTGACAAGGAGACACCATGGAGATTAACATTACTTTTCTTGATGGACCTGAAATCAAAATCGATCCGCAGGTTGGTCCTCAGGGTGCTCAGGGCATTCAAGGGCCGCAGGGTGAAACCGGCCCTCAGGGCGAAAAAGGAGATAAAGGTGATACCGGAGAACAAGGTCCTCAGGGTGAAGTTGGTCCCAAGGGCGATAAAGGAGATACCGGAGAGCAGGGTCCAAGAGGCGAACAAGGACCGGTTGGTCCACAGGGCCCTCAAGGTACGCAGGGCATCCAAGGCCCCAAAGGAGACAAAGGCGACACCGGGGAGCAAGGCCCAAAGGGTGATACCGGTGAAACTGGTCCCCAAGGTGTCCAGGGAATCCAAGGCCCCAAAGGTGACAAAGGTGACAAAGGTGACAAGCCTGTAAAAGGGACCGATTACTTTACAGATGCCGATAAAGCTGAGCTTGTCCAAGCCGTTCTGAATCAGATCCCGAGTGGAGACAATACTTCGTACTAATAATGGCATACCAATACTATAATCCCAATCCTCTTCACAGATTTGTAGGCGACTGCACGATTCGCGCCATCTGCAAACTGACAGATCAGGATTGGGATTCTGTTTATGCCGGAACTGTGTTCGAAGGCTTTTTGCATAAGAACATGCCTTCCGGCAACAGCGTGTGGGGCACCTATCTGGAGAGGATGGGCTACACACAGCACGTTATTCCGAATGCGTATCTGAGAGGGTACACTGTCCGGGATTTCGCGAATGAGCATCCGCATGGAAAATATCTGCTGGTGCTCGACGAGCATGTCGTAACCGTAGTGGATGGAGACTACTACGATACATTAGATCCGGGAGACGAGATTCCCCGGTACTACTGGACAAAAGGAGAGTAAGAATCTATGCCTACCAATCTCAATGGAGTACAGCCGGGAACACCGATCACGCAGGGCAAATGCAACATGTACTGGACTGACAACATGCAGGCTGTTCTTGATCAGCCTACCAGTCCGAATGAGCAGCTGTATTTCGCTGAAAAGAACCGGCCTGTGATCTGGGTCCGGGAGACTGACGGAAACGGAAACATCAAGAACCCTCTGACCCGGCTGACCTTTACAGCCGAGCAGGTTCCGTTCGGTCCCGAAGCGAATTTCGTGACCAAGGAAGAGCACCAGAAGCTCTATGAGGAAGTCCGGTCCATGCGTGATATGGTTGAATCTATCTACAACTCACTAAAGTAAGGAGAGAATCATGAATCCTTTGTTCAGATCCTATCAGGAAAAGAATAATCCTGTACAGAATACTTTTCAGGGTTTGGTCCAGAGTCTTATGCCGCAGGGTATGACGCTCCAGCAGATTGTTCCGAATGGTATGAGCGCCGAGCAGGTTGTCAGGCAGAAAATTCAAAATGGTGAAATGACGCAGGCACAGTTTCAGGAGCTTGGCCAGATGGCCTCGCAGCTGATGCAGGGTCTGCGCTTTTAATTCGGCGATGTTCGTCCTGCCCGACAGGTCGACATGCCGTGCAGGTAGAATAAATATTTCTTTATCAGGAGGACAAGACTATGTCTTGGTCTGAAAGCGGTAGTGGAGTCCCTGTCTCCATGAATGTAGTTCCTTCCGGGTATGGCAATGGCGGCGACATGTTCGGCCTCGGTGGGGCAAACGGCGCCTGGTGGCTGATCATCCTGCTGCTGTTCTTCAACAATGGCTGGGGTGGTAATCGCGGCTATGGCAATGGCGCTCCTGTCATCATCCAGGATGGCAACGGTGCCGGTGGCGCTGTGCAGCGCGGCTTTGATCAGGCGGCCATTATGGGCGCTATCAACGGCCTTGCTCAGGGTCAGGCGAATGCCGAGGTTTCCCGCTGCAACATGCAGGCCAATGTTCTGCAGACTCTGAATGCCAACCAGCTGGCAACCCTTCAGGGTATGAATGGTCTGGCCATGAATCTCCAGAACTGCTGCTGCGAGAATCGTGCCGGGCTTGCTGATCTGAAGTATACGGTAGCCACTGAGAACTGCGCCGACCGTACCACTTTCAACGAGGGCATTCGCGACGTGCTCGTGGCCGGCGGCAACAACACTCAGCGTCTGATCGATGTGTTTGGCGCAAAGATCGACGGTGTGATGGGCAAGATCTGTCAGCTTGAGCTTGACGCCAAGAACGACAAGATCGCTGAGCTGCAGGCCGCGCTCAATGACGCGAACCGCCGCGCCGAATCCAAGGATGAGATTGCTCAGATCATGGCCGGTCAGCGTGCGCTGGCTTCCGAGGTTGAGCAGTATGTGCTGCCCACTCCCCGTCCGGCCTGGATCGTTCAGAATCCGAACTGCTGCCAGCCTCAGACGGCTTGCGGTTGCGCAGCCTGACGGGAGGTGCCCGTTATGGCTGAATGGGTCTATGTAGGACAGCAGACTGTCCAGCCCGGTGAGTTCATTCTCTTCAACGAGGTGAATCAGCCGTGCACACTTGGGCTCATTCTTCATCGTGCGGGCAGCGGTGGTTTCATGGTCAAGGGAACTGCCGTAAAGCCTCAGGCACTGCGTCGTCGCTGCCCTTGCTGCGGCGGAAACGACACGGTGAACTACAAGGTGAAGTTTGGAGCCAATGTGGCCGTCCCCACTGGTGAGACGGTCGGCCCTATTACGGTGGCGATTGTCGTAGGCAGCGCAACGCTTCTCGGAACGGAAATGGAGAGCACCCCGACTGCAGTTGAGGAGTTCAACAACATTTCCCGCGATACGCTCGCGCCGGTTTTCAAAGGATGCTGTCAGGAGATTGGTGTTCGCAACACGAGCCCGATCCCCATCCTTGTTGAGAACGCGATCATCGACATCGAGCAGTAAGCAGGAGGAAAAATCAAAATGGAATTCGGAAAGAATGAAATGAAGAAACTCCTTGAGATCACAGAAAAGTGTCTCTCGGAGATGAGCCAGAAACCGACTCATTCTCCTGCGGAAACGAAGGCCTGCAAAGACGGCATGGAGCTTCGTGCCATGCTGAAATGCGAGATTGAAGACTGTGAGGCTAAGGAACATGGTGAGGAATACAGCGGCTATCGCGCTTTTCCCCGCCATTATTCCATGACTGCTTACGGTATGAGGGATGGCACGCGCGATGATTACGCCGGCTATCCTGGTCAGCCTCGCAACTGGAATGGCCAGTACGCCAGCGGTATGCCGTATGACGACGGACGCAGAAGCTATGGTGAAGATTATGGCTACAGCCGTCACAGTATCGGCGACCGCGCCGTTGAAAAGCTTGAACATCTGATGGACACTACAGGCTCTGCTTATGAAAAAGAAGAGCTTCGCAAGTTCATCGGCATGATTAAGCGCGAAGCAGACAAGTAAACCATCGGAGGAGCCTTTGGAGCAATCTGAGGGCTCCTCTTTCCGTAGTGAGGACTGTGTCAATGGAAAGCATCTTGAAAACAATCAGCCATATGATCGGTCCGAGCGAAGACTATGACTATTTCGATACGGATCTGATCATCCATATCAACACGGCTTTCTCGCGCCTGTGCCAGCTTGGTGTAGGTCCGAGTGAGCCGTTTCACATAGAGGACGAGAATGATGAATGGACCGACTTCATGGAGCAAGGCAACATGGAGGACATCAAGACGTTCATCTATCTGAATGTGAAGCACGACTTTGATCCGCCTCAGAACAGCTTCCTGATGGACGCGCTGGAGAAGAAGATTGAGAAGCTTGAATGGCTTCTCAATTCTGTGGCTGAAGTCGGTTACTAAAAATCAAAATGAAGGAGGGCTGGATATGACTGTGGATCAGGCGAAGATGCAGCTTCTTGCTTGGTGTCAATCGCAGCTTGGAACTCGGGAAAGCGGCAATAACTGGAATAAGTACGCCGAAGACCCGAACATGACAAAGCTTCTCGGCTGGAAGGCTCAGAACCAGCCCTGGTGCAACATTTTCTGCAATGCGGCGTTTATCACCGTGTTTGGCCTTCAGCTCGGTGCCGCAATGATTTATCAGCCTGTTGGCTCTGGAAGTGCTTTGTGCCGGGCGAGCGCTCAGTTTTTCAGAGATCATGGTGCCTTTGTCCGATCTCCGGAGCCTGGAGACATCATCTTCTTTTACTCCGGCGGTGGCATCAACCACCAGGGGATCGTGACTCGTGTTACAGGCGGAACTGTCAGTACGGTCGAAGGAAATTCTTCCGATGCCGTATCCGCCCGGAACTATCGAATCGGCGATTCCAACATTGCCGGTTATGGTCGTCCGAATTGGTCTCTTGCAGCCAACAGTCCGGTGAGTCATCCTACAGCGAAACCCGATACTGCCTCGTCTGCGCAGAAGGCTGATGAAAGCAATCGGGTAAGCGTTATGGTGCCGGTACTCCGCATGGGCAATATCGGTCCGGCGGTTTACGCTATGCAGAGTATGCTGCTTGCAAACAAACTATCTCTCGGTTCTTATGGAGCAGATGGTGATTTTGGCTCATTGACGGCTGCCGCTTTGAGAGCTTTCCAGTCGAATAATGGGCTTACCGTCGATGGCGTTTGCGGAAAGAAGACATGGGAGGCATTGTTCCGATGAAAAAGCTTAAGTTTATGGACTTGGCTGTGATCGGCGTCTTCGCTCTTCTGATCGCTTTTACGGTTACCATGATCGTAACGTTCTACAAGTGTTTTGCCATTCCGGATACGCTGTGTAATTGTGTCTATGGATGTCTAGGCGCTGAGTACGGAGCTCTGGCCTGGATCAAGACCACGAAAGAACGTAAACAGGAACGCAAGTGGCAGAAAGAAGACTATAAACAATACAGGGAGGAACAGCGTGAGCAAATGAAGGACCCTGTGCCTCCAGTTGAAGAAATCAAAATGGAGGAAAACGACCATGGAATACATTCTGAGGATTGCGTCGATATGCAGCCTGATCCTGAATGTTTCGACGGTAATTGCTCTGCTGGCCAAGCCGATCCGTGAGAAGTTATTTGGCATAAGCGATGTGCGGGAAGGACAGAAGTGTATGCTTCGCTCCGGAATGCTGACGATTTACTATGCCGGAATGGATCACGATGGTCGGGTACGTCAATACGAGTATGAGAATTTCGTTCTTATGTATCAGGCGTACAAAGCGATGAAGGGAAACAGCTTCATCGATAAGATTTACAAAGAAGTCCAAGAAATGGAGGTCGTCACATGAAATTCAACAAAGAATGGTTTATGGCGGCTCTTGCTAGGGCTGTGCGAACGGCCGCCCAGGTTGCTCTTGGTATGTTTACCATCGGCATGGCGCTGCATGAGGTCAACTGGCTGCATGTGCTGTCGGTTGCTGCAGTTGCTGCGATCTACTCGTTTCTTACGAGTGCCGTCGGTAAGCTTCCTGAGCTTGAAAAACCGGATCTCACTCCGGATGGCAGCCTTGTGATCGACGAGTCTGACCCTGATACCTATGGCGTGTTTATGAACTTCGGCAACAAAACTGTCGAAGACATCGCGGGTAAAGACAAGGTCATTCTGGAGATTAAGAACGGTCCTGTTCCGGATGACGAGCCGAAAGAGTAAAGGGGAAATTCGTGATGAGAACGGATGAACTTTGCCACTACGGAATCCTCGGCATGAAGTGGGGGGTTCGCCGGTATCAGAACCCGGATGGAACCCGCACTGAAGCCGGAAAGCGCCGAGAGAGAAAAGGCTGGAGTAAAGCCGGAAAAGTGGCAGCTGGCGCTGCTGCAGTTGCTGGTGGTCTATTTGCCAGATCGGCTTATAACGAGGCTAAAGGCAAGCCCGAGAAGCATATTAACTTTAAAAACCTTTCCGATGAGCAGAAAGACTTTTTGTTTAAGGCTGATCAGGCAGATGGTAAGGACAAGCCAAAAGTGTCCAGAGTCGAAGCTACCGTCAAGAAGGGCACAAAAACCATGCGCGACTTTGGGAAGATTTCTTCAAAAATTTCTTCCAAGAAAGCGGCAAAGCAGGACTACGAGTCCCGAGAAAAGCTTCGAAGAGAAGCATCGAGAATGTCTGATGATGATCTGCGTGCCAGAATCAACCGTATGAATCTTGAGAAGCAATACGTTGATCTGAAGTCATATAAGACTGATACCGGACGATGGTCAGCACAAGACAAGATGGATCTCGGGATGGATGCTATCGAAGCATTGGCTGGTCTTGGGACATTGGCTGTCACCATATATGGCCTAAAGCGAGGATTGAAGGTATAAAATCAAAATGGCACTCAGTAACACGGCGACACCGAAGTATTACGGCATGTTCCGCGACGCTGTCCTGCGCGGCGAAATCCCCATCTGCCGAGAAATCGAGATGGAGATGTGGCGTATTGACAAGCTGATCGCAAACCCCCGGTACTACTACGACGATGAAGCCGTGGAAGGCTGGGTGGAATTTTGTGAAACCGAATGCACGTTACGTGACGGTCGGCCTCTGATTCTGCTCGATACATTCAAGCTCTGGGCAGAACAGGTGCTCGGCTGGTACTGGTTTGAGACAAGATCTGTCTATGAACCAAATCCTGATGGGCACGGCGGACACTATGTCACAAAGCGATTCAAGAACCGGTTGACAAAGAAACAGTATCTTATCATTGCCAGAGGCGCGGCCAAGAGTATGTACGGCTCGCTCTGGCAAAACTATTTCCTGAATGTCGACGGTTCAACCACACACCAAATTACAGTGGCCCCCACTATGATTCAGGCCAATGAGATACTGGCTCCGATCAAAACTTCCATTGTTCGGGCACCGGGGGCGTATTTCCAGTTCCTTACTTTCGGATCGCTACAAAACACGACCGGATCTAAGGCGAATCGGGTGAAGCTTGCCTCGACAAAGAAAGGCATAGAGAATTTCATGACCGGCTCCCTGCTGGAGGTGCGTCCTCTCAGTATCGATAAGCTGCAGGGACTTAATGTCAAATGCGCAACGGTTGACGAATGGCTTTCGGGCGATCTGCGTGAAAACCCGATAAACGCCATCGAAGAAGGCTGCGCAAAAGGCGGTGTTGACGACTATCTCATTATCGCGATGAGCTCGGAGGGAACTGTCAGAAACGGGTCCGGCGATGATATTAAGCTGGAACTTCTGAAGATTCTCCGCGATGAGTTTGACGATGACGAGGATCGCAATGCCTTTGATGATACGAGCATCTGGTATTACAAACTGGATGATATTCGTGAAGTCGGCGACAGGTCTATGTGGCTCAAGGCTAACCCCAATCTGGGGCACACTGTAACCTATGCTGCCTACGAGAAAGCCGTAGCGAAGGCCGAGAATTTCCCGGCGCAGCGCAATGAGATCCTGGCAAAACGATTCAACCTTCCAATGGAGGGTTACACTTACTTCTTCACATATGAAGAGACGCTGCCGCACAGAAGGCGTGACTACTGGGGCATGCCATGCGCGGTTGGAGCGGACTTAAGCCAGGGCGATGACTTTTGCGCCTTTACTTTCCTGTTTCCGCTGAAAGACGGAAGCTTCGGGGTGAAGTGCAGAAGCTATGTGAGTTCCGTGACCATGGCGAAGCTGCCTATGGCGCTAAGAGAGAAATACAACGACTTCCTGAAAGAAGGAAGCCTGATCGTCATGGAATGTACGGTCCTGGACATGATCCAGGTATATGAGGATCTGGACGCCTTTATTATTGAATCCGAATACGATGTGCGCTGCTTTGGATTCGACCCATACAACGCCAAGGAATTTGTGGCAAGATGGGAAGCTGAGAACGGACCTTTCGGAATCGAGAAAGTGATCCAGGGCTCCAGAACAGAATCTGTTCCGCTCGGTGAGCTAAAGACTTACGCGGAGCAACGAATGCTGCGCTTCGACCAGGAGCTTATGAAGTTTACGATGGGTAACTGTATTACAATGGAGGATACCAACGGAAACAGAAAGCTGCTGAAAAAGCGCCGGGAACAAAAGATCGATAACGTTGCCGCCATGATGGACGCCTACGTAGCTTACAAGGCAAACAAAGACGCATTCGAATAAATGGCGACGACAGTTTTATGAGGAGTAAATCAAAATGACTTACTATGTAGGTACCATGCCCGTCGGTGAGCATCTCTCTCACCATGGTATCAAGGGCATGAGATGGGGCCAGCGCCGGTATCAGAATCCGGATGGCTCCCTTACTGCGGCTGGTAGAGTGCGTTATGGCATAAGTAATGCTTACGGGCGTGCTCGTGATAGTATTCGACGTGCTGGTGGATTTAGACAGGCCACCAATGATGGACGACGACTTGGCAAAAAGGCAATGCGCGGTTGGTATAAGAAGAATAAGAAGACTATTCGTCGCGTAGCCGCTGGCGTCGGCACTGCCGCTGCTGTGGCTGGTGCCGCTTATCTCGGCAAGCGATATGGCAAAACGGCTGTTCGTGCAGCAAAGAGACTTGGGCGTGCGGCTCCTTTTAAGGCTCGTGCAATCGGCAACAAGGCCAGAACCGCTTATGCAAAAGGCATTGTCAATGCTCGTCATGCTGGACGAAATATTAAGACCGGCTTTGGCAATGTAACTAGAAAAGCTGGAGCAAGGGCTTCGGCTTTCAAGGCGAATAATAAACTTGCCAGATCCAGTGCAAATGCTTACAGAAAGTATGGCGTTATTGGATCAAATCTTCGCAAAGGCGATAAAGCATTCATTGACGCCGGAAAGTCTGTAAAACGTGCAGGCAGCAATCTTGCCTCTAAAGCAAGAAAAACCGCAATCAAAACTGGCTTCAAAGCCAATGCTCTCGGCTATAAGGCTAAAGCCACTTACGCAAAAGGTGTTGTTGGTGCTAAAGGCGCTGCTCGAAAAGCTGGTGCTGCTGCCAAGAAAGCTGCTTCACAGGCCAAGTTTGATGCTGGTAGAAAGCTTAGAGCTGCCGGTTATAAGGCTAATGCCGCAAGAGCTAAAGCGGTTGTTGGGGCAAAAGGCGCAGCGAGAAAAGTAGGAAGCAAAATTAAGAAAACGGCAAAGAAGACCAGCACAGCAAAAACTTTTAATACTGCTCCGACATTCTTCATGAAGAATCATCCGGCATCTATGGAACGTGCTATGGCGGCAGATAGGGCACGTAGAGCGAGAAGCCGTTTTATTAAACGCTCGGCAGCTGCTGGTGCTATAGCCGGTGGCACTGCAGCAGGAGTGGGCTATAACTACGGCATTAAGCGTAAAAAGAAATCCCGCAAGTAAAATATAACGAAGGAGCATTCCTATGCCGACATTGGTCGAAAGGCTCCAGCACGGCTGGAATGCCTTCATCAACAATAAAGATCCCACTTCGCCCACCGTTTACTACGGTGGGTATTCTTATCGCCCGGACCGGCTGCGGCTGATGCGCGGGCATGAGCGATCCATTGTCAACTCGATCTACAACCGAATCGCAGAAGACGTAGCGCAGACGGATATTCAGCATGTTCTGACGGATGAAAACGGGTTCTTCACCGAGCCCGTCAAGTCCGGTCTAAACAATGTACTGACGGTTGAAGCGAACATTGATCAGACAGGCCGCAACTTCATTCAGGATATTGTAATGAGCATGTTCGATGAAGGGGTTGTGGCTGCCGTACCGGTCGATACGAACTTCTCTCCGAAGACAGACAATACCTACGATATTCTCAGCATGCGAACCGGCAAGATCAAGCAGTGGTACCCGCAGCATGTAAGAGTGGAGATCTACAACGAAAAGTTCGGCCGGAAGCAGGAGCTGGTTCTCCCCAAATCGATGGTCGCCATCATTGAGAACCCTTTCTACTCCATCATGAATGAGCCGAACAGTATACTCCAGCGCCTGATCCGGAAGCTGAATCTTCTCGACGTAATTGACGAGCAGAGCAGCTCCGGAAAGCTGGATCTTATCATTCAGCTGCCTTACACCATCCGTTCCCAGGCTCGCAAGAAGCAGGCCGAAGACCGGCGCAAGGATATCGAAGAGCAGCTGATGGGAAGTAAATACGGTATCGCATACACCGACGGCACCGAGCGTATTACGCAGCTTAACCGCCCCGTTGAGAACAATTTAATGAAGCAGATCGAATACCTGACTGAGACATTGATGAGCCAGCTGGGTATTACGAACGAGATCTTAAATGGTACTGCAAACGAGGCGACAATGGCAAATTATTACGCTCGAATTGTTGAGCCGCTGCTGAGTGTGATTACCAATGAATTCAAGCGGAAATTCCTGACGAAATCTGCCCGCAGCAAAGGACAGAGCGTCATGTTCTTCCGCGATGCATTTAAGCTTGTTCCTCCCGGACAGATGGCCGATGTTGGTGACAAATTTGTGACCAGCGAAATCCTGACGCCGAATGAGGTGCGTCGTGCACTTGGCTATATGCCGAGCAAAGATCCTGCTTCCGATGAACTTCGGAACCGGCATCTGAACCAGCCGCCTGAGGAACAGGTAGTTTCAAATCCCACTGAACTTGGCCGAACAGCAGCTCAGCGGGTTTTGCAGGAGGAAAATCAAAATGAGCAGGAAACCTGACTTTGGTGGTTGGGCTACCAAGAATGACCTGCTGTGCGCTGACGGACGGATCATCCGCCGCAACGCCTTCAAGGATAATGACGGTCAGACAGTTCCCCTCGTTTATATGCATCAGCATCATGACCCTCTGAACGTACTCGGCCACTGCGAGCTTGAGAACCGTCCGGAGGGTGTTTATGCATATGGCTACTTTAATGACACCGAATCCGCGCAGCATGTCAAGGCTGCTCTGGAACATGGCGACATTTCGAGCCTGAGCATTTACGCCAACAAGTTGGTGCAGAAGGGAAACAACGTGCTTCACGGCGCAATCCGTGAGGTCAGTATTGTTCTGGCCGGTGCAAACCCCGGTGCATATATTGAGAACATGACTCTGGTGCACGGGGAAGGGACAGAGAATGAGACTTTTGAGCTCGATCCTTCCGAAGCTGTAATTTTCTCAGACTCTGATCTTGAGCTTTACCACGCCGACGACTTTGACGATGACGATGACGAAGACGCCGACGACAATTATGAAAGTGAGGATGACGAAATGCCTTCCGATATGAGCGTACAGGACATTATTGAAACCATGACTCCTGAGCAGCAGGATGCCATGTATTACGTCGTCGGCGCGGCCCTGGAGGACCAGGCTGCCGAGTATGAGGATGCTCTTGAGGACGAAGAGGATCTGGACGACGAGGACTTCGACGAGGACGAAGATGAGGACCTCGACGATGAAGACTACGACGAAGATGAGGATGAAGATATGAGACACAATGTTTTCGAAGGCGACTACGAGACCGGCGACTTCCTGTCCCATGACGACATGAATGCAATTTTCAGTGATGCGCAGCGCCTTGGTTCTCTCCGTGACGCTGTTGACGCCCACATGGAGAGCGGTGTGCTGATGCATGCCAATTACGGCGATCTGATCGATACCACCGATAAAAGTGCCGGCGTTACCTATGCCACCGGCAATGCGCAGTACGGTCTCAATGATATGGACATGCTGTTCCCCGAATTCCGCAACCTGAACAATCCGCCTGAGTGGATTCGCCGCCCGGCTGACTGGGTTGCTGAGTTCTTCGGCAATGTTCACCGTACCCCCTTCAGCCGCATCAAGAGCCAGTTCGCTGATCTGACCGAGGATGCCGCGCGTGCGAAAGGTTACCTGAAGGGCCACCTGAAGAAGGAACAGGTTTTCAGCCTGCTCAAGCGCACCACTGATCCTCAGACCATTTACAAGAAGCAGAAGCTCGACCGCGATGACGTGATTGACATCACCGACTTCGACGTTGTGGCCTGGATCAAGAGCGAAATGCGTGGCCAGCTGGACGAGGAAATCGCCCGCGCCTGCCTGATCGGCGATGGCCGTCTCACCTCTGACGATGATAAGATCAGCGAAGATCACATCCGCCCGATCCTTACCGACAACAGCCTGTTTGTCATCCGTCATTACGCCAGCGGCTCTCCCCGCAGCGTGATCAATTCTGCCATTAAAGCCCGCAAGAACTACCGCGGATCCGGCAACCCGATCTTCTACCTCGGCACCGATGTCCTGACCGACATGCTGCTGATGACTGACCAGATGGGTCGCGACCTCTTTAAGAGCACTCAGGAACTGGCCACTAAATGCCGTGTCCGCAAGTTCACCGAGGTTGAGCAGATGGAAGGCCTGAAGTATCAGAACAAGGATGTTCTCGGTATCATCGTCAATCCGACCGACTACAACATCGGTGCGGATAAGGGCGGCGCTGTCTCCCTGTTCGATGACTTCGACATCGATTATAACCAGATGAAGTATCTGATCGAGACCCGCTGCAGCGGCGCTCTGACCAAGCCCTTCTCTGCGATCGTCATTCTGAAGGATGACAACATGACCGATGACGAGGAAGGCACTGAGCCCAAGACCTGATCTCCGGCTGAAAATCAAAATGGAAGTGATCAAGTATGAGTAAGTTTTACGGAAAAATCGGCTTTGAAGAGCTGTCTGAAACGAGTCCGAGCGTCTATACGCCAACCATCGTTGAACGGTGCTATTCCGGAGACTTGACGCGTAATTACAGGCGTTTGGACTCGGGCGATGGCGTAAATGATGACATCAGCCTTTCTAACGAGATCAGTTTCATAGCCGATCCGTATGCGCTTAATCACTTCCACACAATTCGCTATGTCACTTGGCATGGCGCAAGATGGAGAGTCACCGGGGCTGAAGAAAAATTCCCCAGAATTAATCTTACGATCGGAGGCGTCTACAATGGACCAGAACCCGAGGAAGACGAGACGGCTACTCCTTGATGAAGAGCTGAGAGCAATTCTCCGAGAAGCGCTGAACCAAACCGCTGGAAAAGAGAACATCTATTTCCAGCCCCCGGAGTCTGTGAAGATGAAGTATGACTGCATCCGATACTCCGAAAACAGTATGAATGTCCGCTGGGCTGACAACCAGTCGCATCTGATCCGGACCGAGTATAATGTCATTGTGATTACCCGTGATCCGGACAGTCCGATCCCCCGGATGATACAGGAGAGATTCCAGTATTGCCGGGCCGGTCGTCAGTATACGGCGGACAATCTGTATCACTACCCTTTTACAATCTTTTATTGAGAAAGGAAACACAATCATGCCTAAAGTTGTTTGGGACGAAGTCGCGAAACGATTTTACGAAACCGGCTGCGACCAGGGCGTCCTTTATAGACAGGTCAATGGTGCGTATCCGAAAGGCGTTGCCTGGAATGGTCTGACCGCCGTTACCGAGCAGCCTGAAGGTGCTGAGCCCACGGATATTTACGCCGATAACATCAAGTATCTGTCCATTCGTTCTGCTGAGAACTACAAGGCTACCATTGAGGCCCTGTACTCCCCCGACGAGTTTGACGAATGCGACGGTTCCGCTTCTCCGATTGATGGTGTGAAGCTCAGTCAGCAGCCCCGTAAGCCGTTCGGCTTCAGCTGGCGCACCATCAAGGGCAATGCCACCGAGTTCAATGACCATGGTTATATTATCCATGTTATCTATGGTGCCACAGTTGACCCGACCGAGAAGTCTTACCAGACGGTCAATGACAGCCCCGATGTCATGAATCTGAGCTGGTCCATCGACACCATCCCCGTGAATGTCACCGGCTATAAGCCGACTGCGCATATGGAGTTTGACTGCTCTGTCATGACCACCACGCAGGTCAAGGCGCTTGAGGATGCTCTTTACGGTACTGATGCCGAGGGCAGCGGTACCGGCACTGACGCACATCTGCCTCTGCCTGACGAGCTGATTGCTCTGATTCAGGCTGCAGTATAATCACATAAAACAAGGGCTGTCTGCAAAAACGGCAGCCCTTTTATTTTTCGAAAAGGAGAGAACAACAATGATCGTTAAAACTGTAAAGTACAAAAGTTTCGATGGCGACGACATCGAGGAAAAGGTATACCTGCACCTGACGAAGGCTGAGTTCCTGAAGATGGATCTTAAGTATTCCGATTATGGTGGGCTCATCAACTACATGCGTAAGCTCCTGACTGATGTCAAGGACGGCGATATGTTCATGAAGCCTCTGGTCACCGTGCTGGAGACCCTGATCCTGTCCGCCTATGGCCGCAAAACAGAGGACGGGCGTTTTGTGAAGAAGATGTATGGTCAGCCTCTCGCCGATGAGTTTGAGACTTCCGAGGCGTATTCGAGTCTGCTGATCAATCTTCTGAGCGAAGACGGCATCAAGGACATTGAGCCGCTTATCATGGGCATTCTTCCGACCTCTGAGCTCGACATGAAGGAGTTTGAGGCAAAGAAGGCTCAGATGCAGACGGCGCTTGGAGTGAACTAAGCGATGCCGCTCGTCATTGAGGTTCCGGCAAGAGAACTATTTGACGAAGCGGAGTCACGGTTTCTCTATACGCCGAGAACAGTCCTGACGCTGGAACATTCATTGCTGAGTGTTTCGCGCTGGGAATCAAAATGGAAAAAACCTTATCTCAAGCAGCAGGTTTTGACTCCGGAAGCCAACATGAAAACCTCTGCTGAAGAGAGAGATTATATACGCTGTATGACAATCGGCGACAAAGCGGTAGACCCGAATGTGTATCGGGTGCTGACGAATGAGGAGCAACAGAAAATAGCGGATTATATTAATGACCCGATGACCGCCACAACTGTCGCTCATCCAGTGGGCAAACCACCAAGCCGAGAAATTGTCACCAGCGAACTCATATACTATTGGATGGCAGCCTTGCAGATTCCGTTTCGGCCCTGTGAGACCTGGCATCTGAACAGACTATTAAAGTTGATCGAAGTTGGTTCCGCAAAGAATGAGCCGCCGAAGAAGATGAGTTCGGCAGACCATATGGCGAGAAACAGATCGATCAACCACGCAAGACGGGCAGCACACAGGAGGCGCTAAAATGGTTCGGATTAAAGTCACAGGCAGTTTTCGCAATACGAAAAAGATGCTCGAACAGGCTGAAGCTTGTGACTTTAGCCGAATCCTTGAGAAATACGCCATTGAGGGCGTGGCTGCTTTGACTCTAGCAACCCCGCAGGATACCGGTGAAACGGCAAATGACTGGGGCTATGAGATTGAATACGGTAAAGGAAAAGCCCGTATTCACTGGATTAATAAAAGCATGAAAGATGGCGTGCCGATTGCGATTCTTATCCAATACGGTCATGCCACCAAAAACGGAGGTTGGGTTGAAGGACGAGATTTCATCAATCCGGCTATCCAGCCTATTATGGATAAAATTGCCGAGAAAGCATGGAGGGAGGTCGTCAGAGTATGACTGCTGAAGTAGAACAACGGATTGTTGAGATGCGCTTTGACAATGAGCAGTTTGAAAAAGGCGCAAAACAGACACTGTCCACTTTGGAGAAGCTTGACGGCATTCTTGATATGCTTGGCTCCGGCGGCGGAATGGATCATCTGAGCTCTGCGCTTGACGCAATGGAGTACAGGTTTTCCAGGCTTGGCATTGCCGGTGCTGCCGCGATTGAAAATATCACCAATAAAGTAATAGGTCTCGCATCGAATATTCTCACGGCGATTCCGCAGCAGATCATGTCTGGCGGTGAAGCCCGTGCAATGAACATTGAGCAAGCCAAATTTCAGCTGAAGGGTCTCGGAGTCGCCTGGGATGATTTGTCCGAGAGCATTGACTATGCTGTTATGGGCACAGCCTATGGTGTTGACGAAGCCGCCAAGATCGCATCCATTCTAGTCGCTTCCAAGGTTGACTTCAAGAATGTAGCCGACGGCGCAACGGATTTGGGTCATGCTTTGAGAGGTATTTCCGGTATCGCAGGAATGACTAACAGCTCGTTCGAGGAAATCGGCAATCTCATGGGTGATATTTTCGCCATGGGCAAATTGTCAACCAGACAGCTTCAAAGCTTTGAACTTCGGGGCTTGAATGTTGCGGCCAAGCTTGCTGAACTTTCTCAGAATGGACAACTTAAGCATCTCGGCGACGACGCAAAATATACAGAAGAGCAAATAAGGGATTTAGTCTCAAAAGGTAAGATTGATGCGCTCACATTTGCAAAGGCAATGGATCTTGCATTTGGCGAGCATGCGACGAAAGCTAATGAGACCTACACAGGTGCTCTTCGAAATCTGAAGGCTTCTCTGAGCAGAATCGGTGAACCGTTCTTTACAGCCTGGCATGAAGGGCTTCGAAAGATTTTTCTTCAGGCGCGTCAGACTTTTGACCGAGTAAAAGCGATCGTGAAGCCTTTTGCTGAAGGTCGGTTTACACAGGTTGTCAACGATATGTCCGATAAAGTTGTTAAGTTCCTTGATAATCTGGATTTACAGTGGCTGGACAAAATTGTTAAATTCCTCGACAAGTCCAATGCCTGGACCAAGCCGATCGACTGGGCGATCAAAGCACTAAACACTTTGAACGAGATCTCGAAAAGATTGTTCAGTAATTGGACTGGGAATGAAGAAAAACACAACGATCCATTTCACTGGGTGTACGATGTACGAGATCGTTTGAAAGATGTATTTGCAACTGTTGAAAAGGCTAAGGATATATTTTTAAAGTTTTTTGAAAGTTTGCATCTTGATACATACTTTCAATATCTTATGACAGATTTAAGCGATCTTGTTGAAAAAATATTACCATATGTGAATCAAGCATTAGATTGGTTCGAAGCTCATTCGGATAGCATTAGCACTTTTTTACAGGATATTTACGCGATCGGAATGAATACAATAGTCGCACTTGAACCAGTATTTGGTGCGCTTACAAGATTTGGGTTCGCAGTAATAAACCTTTTCGGGACTATTATAGAAAAGTTATATTCGAATGCTAAAGATAAAGGTGCATTCGACTCTTATACTGAAGGCGTCTGGAAGCTTTCAGATACACTAACGTCCGGCATTGACAAACTTACAGCCTTTGTTGACAAAATCACCGAGATTATTGATAAAGGCCCTTCCGCCGAGTCTTCACTCGGAAAAATTGGAAGCGGTTTTCAAGCTATAAGTGGATTTGTTGATAGCGTTGTCGGTGGAATCAGCACTTTTCTGAGTTATATTCTTGGTATCGAAGAAGGCGAAACAATTTTCTCAAAGCTTGGAGATACTTTTGGGTCTGTTGGCGAGACAATTCAGAACTCGGCTGGTGATATTCGCACAGGCTTGCAAAACTTCTTTGGTGGAGAAGATGGTAAGCAGTTTATCAAGAACGCTGCCGCCGTGTATACCGTCATTCTTGGCTATCGCAATCTTGAGAACAAGAAATGGGGCTTCGGCCGCATGGGCAGGGCGTTTGAGTTTCTTAAAGAGCTCATCACTGGCACTTACGAGAAGATTAAAGCAATTAACCCGCTTGAATGGGCCGATACGATTGAAACTCTTCTTAAACGTACAAGCGGAGCACTCAGAGCTTTCTCTGATAATCTGAATGCCAAGAGCCTTGTGACAATTGGCGCTGCGGTTCTTGTTCTGGCGCTTGGTTTGTCAGTTCTTGCAGCTGTGGCAGACGGTGACAACATCGGAGCTGCGATAGGAGCTTTAGCCGCCGTCATGGGTCTTCTTGTCGGCGCTCTTTGGGCCATCAAAACTGTAACTGATCAGGGCATGTTCAAGAATATTGCCAAAGGCTGGAAAGGCCTTGTCGATGTCTTTAGGAACTCCATTTCAAAGTATTTCAATGCCGTTGCTTTGAAAGAAACTGCGACTGCTATGCTGCTCTTTGCCACAGCGGTTGGTATTCTGGTGATCGCTGTAGGTGGATTGGCATTAGTGCTTGACAAACTTAAGAATACCGGAAGTGCAGGCGGTGCATTTCTTGTGGTTGCCGGCCTTGTGGTTCTTTTGTCAGGTATGCTGATTTGGATTACAAAAGCCACAAAAGAGATCGGAATGCTGGATTCTACGAAGTTCTTTGCCTTCGCAGCGGCGTTCATCGGAATCGCGGTTGCTGTTGGGATATTGTCACTTGCCATTGCCGGTTTAACGTATACGTTCAGCAAACTTAATAGCGATAATTTCTGGGCAGCAATAGGAGCTATTGGTGCAGTTGTTGCGCTATGTGCGGTTTTAACCAGTGCTGCTGTTATTCTTTCGAAATTCGCACAAGATCCTATGGTCCTGTTCGCTGCGACAGCTATGATACTCCTTGCAGCAGCTATTGATATTTTAGTGCTTGGGCTTGTTGGACTTGCATGGGCTATTAAACAGCTTGGCGGCGAAGATGGCAAAGGCGGTGGCGGTAAACTGTGGAACGCTTTTGGCATGATAGCCGCATTAGCCACTATTCTTGGGGCTTTGACGGTTGTTATTAGCATGTTCGCGCCTGCCGCAATGTTGGGTGCTCCGGCCGCAGTTTTGTTAGCTGTCGCTATAGATTTGCTGATTATCGGTGTTGTCGGACTCGGATATGCTATTAAAGAAATTGGCGGAAAGAAACTTTGGCATGCAATTGGCATGATCGTTGCACTGAGCGTGATATTTACGTTGCTCATGTCAGTTGTTGGCTCATTGTCTCCGCTTCTTGCTGCCGCCGGTGGAGTATTCAAGATATTTTCATCTGCCGCTAAAGATTTGTCTGAGGCATTTGTGAATATTGCCGAAGGTATGGTGGTCCTTGCCGGTGGACTTAATATGATGCCGGCTGATGGATCGCTTGAGACAATTGCCAAAGGTCTTGGTAAAATCGCTGGAGCACTCACCAAGATTGGCTTAGCTTCGATGTTTATGCCCAAGAATGGTAGCGAAGTATTCAGCGCCTTAATCCCTCTTGGCACAGCGATGACTGTTCTTGAAGATGTTGATATTCCAAAGCTTGCGAATAAAAAGACGGGCTTACCAGCATTGTCGGAAGCTCTTCGTGAGGCATTTGGTGGACATTTCTTCGGCTTGTTTGGAAGTCTTGGCGCAAGTATGGGCGTTGGCAGTGCCGGTTTAGCTGCGGCTGGTCCGGCTCTTGCCTTGCTTGGTGAAGGCTTACAAAAACTTGCCCCCGGTCTCGAAGCATTTAATAATGCGGGAGATCTGGACGCTATCACCGAGCACCTTCAAGCCCTCGTATATGCGGTAACAGACATCAGTGATTACGGTTACGATACGACATTTAAGTTTATGCCGCAGATGGCAGAATCTTTGGTCAGCATCGCTGATTCACTGAATAATTTGTCCGCAGATAAGATAGCTTTGGTCTCTTCTTTAGGAACGGCATTAAGCGATGCCTTTACTGAAAATTCCGGAGCTGCGGTCGAAGCGCTGTCTACTGAGCTTGAGCAGTTGACTACAACTCTCGATACAGGTTCTCAGCAGTTTATCATTAATGCCCGGCGAATCCCGATGCACATTCAGTCCGGCATTGAGGATAACACTGTAATAGCTGTAAATGCCATGAAGAAGATGCTCTGGGAAGCTGGCAGCGAGGCGAATTCCGAGCAGCAGAGAGAAAACTGGCGGACGATCGGCGGGAACATTGCAATCGGCATCGCAAATGGTATCACCAGTAGAACTCAGGAAGCGGCAAACGCTATGCGCAGGCTTGCATCCGCGCTTCAGACAAGTTTCACTGTCTATCTGCAGATCCGTTCCCCTTCAAGAGTCTTCGAATCTCTTGCCGAGTATATTCCCATGGGAATTGCCCGCGGAATTCAAAATGGAGAAACCGGTATCACGGATTCCATGGCAAGCAGCATGACCGGCGCTATGGATCTGCTGGACCAGTATTCCAGAAACAGCGACTTTGCACCTACAGTAACACCAGTTATGGACATGGCCAACATGAAGCGTGATATTCGGTACGCCGATCGAATGTTTGCAGGCAGCCAGGTCGGAAACTTCAATGGCTTTAATGGGCTCACAGTTCACGGGGACGCGATCAGCTACAATATGCAGAATCGTGATGTCGTGAATGAGATCAAGAATATGACCGGGCAGATCAACAGGCTCGGCGAAGCAATTCAAAACATGCAGATGGTGCTTGACAGCGGCGTTTTGGTCGGCCAGATCGGTCACCAGATGAACAGCGAGCTTGGTACCATCGCGATTAGAGAGAGGCGGCAGTAATGTCTCCTCTCTCTTTCTTATAAGGCGCAGAAAGGAGGAAATATGGGAGAGATAATAATTACTCAGCAGCCCCAGGCATTAACGGTTGAAGATGGACATAACGGGTCGTTTTCAATTGTGGCTGAGGGCGAAAGTATAAGTTATCAATGGCAAACCGCAGAATCCTCAGATGCCGAAACATGGGGTAACATAACAGATGAAACCACATCGATTTATTCTTTTACAGCTAATATATCGAATAATGGAAAGTATTATCGGTGTATTGTTTCCGACGGAACAAATGAGTTGTATTCAAACGCGGCGCTTTTAACTGTAACTGAAGACACAAGCACTTATCCGCCGACCATCATTACTCAGCCAAGCTCTGTGTCAGTTATAGAGGGCGAGACAGCAATTTTTTCTATCGCCGCTGAAGGAATAAATCTGCAGTATCAATGGCAGCTTTCCGCAGATGGCACAACCTGGATAGATCTTCGCGTTGGAACTGCTTCTACTTATTCATTTGTGGCTTCTTTAGAGTCAAATGGATATCGGTATAGATGTAAAGTTTCCAACAAGAATGGGGCTGTATTTTCGAATGCGGCAGAGCTTACTGTTGTTGATGATACGCGCTTAACCCCTCCGTCAGTTTTAGTTCATCCTTCCAACGTTTCTGTAAACGCCGGAAGTACCGCACAGTTTTCAGTAGTTGGCAATGGCGAAGACCTTCATTTTCAATGGCAAACAAATCAAAATGGAAGTTGGTATAACCTAAGCGAAGCAACCGATAGTATTCTGTCCATTTCTACAACAAGCGCTCAAAACGGAAAACAATATCGCTGCCAGATATCTAACTCTGCCGGTGCTGTATTTTCTAACGCTGCAAGCTTGTATGTGACAGCTCCTCCGACTGTGATCACCACGCCGTCAATCACGAACCAGCCGCTTTCGATTTCAAAGCTTGAAGCTCAAACCGCGACGTTCAGAGTTGTTGCGCGAGGCGGTTCTTTGTCTTACCAATGGCAAATAAAGCGTGGAAATAGCTGGTATGACATCACCGGCGCTACCAATCCAATTTACTCGACACGCGCCTCGACCAGCCTGAATAACACTCAGTATCGCTGCCGTGTGTCAAACTCTGCGGGTACTGTCTATTCTTCCGTAGCAACCTTGACTGTGCGAGAGCTTGGTCCTCTGCCAATATATGGCTACCATTCGATCATTATCTCCGGCAAAAACACCTATGGCGAATGGGAGATGTATCCGACAAGTAGACCTCATGTGGCGCCGCCAGAAGTGAAGACGAGCTACGTTGATGTGCCAGGGGCTGACGGAGGGCTGGACTACACGGAACTGCTCAATGAGAAGCCAAACTATGGTTATCGAAAAGGGTCTTGGGAATTTCTGCTGATCCCGCAAGAGAGATGGCCGGATGTTTATCGTTCGCTGTGCAATTATTTGCATGGACGGGAGCATACTGTTGTTCTCGAGGACGACCCTAATGTGATGTACACCGGTCGACTTTCCGTGAATCAGTGGCAGTCAGCTGCACATAATTCACTCATTACGATTGACTACATCCTTGATCCGGTCGCCGTTAATACGCAGGATGAATCTTATAATCCGGACGAAGAGTATCTTGATGGCGCCGAAAAGATTCTTCGCAGACCGGAAAATGCAGATTGTGTCCTGATGCTGTGGAATGACCAGATTACAATCGTGCCTCTGGACTCAATCTATGAAGATGGGGACAATATTGCCTACTAAAATCAAAATGGAATAAGGAGCCAATAATATGCCTCTTTACAGAGTTGTATGCGACGGCACGGACATCCTCGATTATTCGAGTAAAGACCTTGTATTGTTGGCTCCTGATCTGGAGCTCGAAATCAACACCGCAGGGTCTTTTGAGTTTGTCATGCCGCCTTATCATAGATACTATGATATCGTCCAAATGTTTACTTCGACTATCGAAGTTTACGAAGATGAGGAATGCATCTGGTTTGGACGGCCTGTCGAAGAAAAAATCGACTTTTACAAGCAGAAAAAGATTTATTGCGAAGGTCCGCTTTCGTTCTTTAACGATACTGTTCAGCGCCAGGGAGAATTTGATCAG
>Ga0326514_10000611_pt1 | contig 24095 bp, 19 predicted proteins | sample 3_2548_0518_D_FD_203653 | JGI IMG/M metagenome (GOLD analysis project Ga0326514, IMG submission 203653) | Bovine rumen microbial communities from UC Davis, California, United States - 3_2548_0518 | ecosystem: Host-associated > Mammals > Digestive system > Stomach > Rumen | place: USA... | reverse complement strand
CAGGTCGTAGAGTTTGTCAAGTTTCTGCTTGATTCGCTGTACCTGCAGGCTTTGATCACCCGTCTGTTCTAATATCTGCCGCATGGTGATGGCCTCGTCCTCCGTAAAATGAACGGTGGCATCGAGCTTACGGAAGAAAGGTGACTCCTTGGAGATGCGGTAGAATGGCTTCGAGTGTTCAACAATGAAGCCTGCATAACGGAAGAACTCCAAATAGTAGTATAAGTTGCGGCGCGACAACTGCATACGGTCGCAGATGTCCTGTACCGTATAGTTGTGGTTCTCAATGAGAAGCAACATCAGTCGCAATTGCTGCTCCAGTTTGTCGTGTCGCATAGTTGGTTCAGTCTTTAAAGTCCAATGACAATTCACCTGTTCCCAGGAGGTTATAGCTCATGCGGTGGAAGGGAGTAGTGCCATATTGCCTGATGGCCTCACGATGTTTCTTTGTAGGATAGCCCTTGTTGCTGCGCCAGTCATATTGCGGATACTGCTCAGCCAGCTGGTTCATGTAGTCATCACGATAGGTCTTTGCCAGGATGCTTGCAGCGGCTATCGAAAGATACTTGCCGTCTCCCTTCACGATGGTGGTGTAGGGCAGGTCATGGTAAGGCTTGAAGCGGTTACCGTCAATGATAATGGCTTCCGGCCTCACTGGTAGTTGGTCCAAGGCTCGGTGCATGGCAAGGATGGAGGCGTTAAGGATGTTTATCTTGTCGATTTCCTCAGGCCCTACGACCCCTACAGCCCAGGCCACGGCATCGCGTTCCACCTCGGTACGTAACTCATAGCGACGGCGTTCGGTAAGCTGTTTCGAGTCGTTGAGTAGTGGGTTTTGGTAATCGGGTGGCAGGATGACTGCAGCAGCATAGACCGCTCCGGCCAGACATCCACGGCCTGCCTCGTCGCACCCCGCCTCAACAAGGCCTTCGTAGTAATGACTCTTTAGCATGGGAAAGATAGTTTTAGGCTACAAAAGTACAAAAAAATCTTAAATTCCCGCGTTTTTAACACAAAAAGTTGTGTTTGTGAACTTATCGTGCACTCTAAACTCCTTATTTTGCACCCAGAAAACAGAAACAAATAATAATAAAACTCATACGACAATGAATAACGAAATGACTTTGAACATCCGTGAGATGAAGACCCAGTTAGTGATGAACCAGCTCATGACTGTTGCCATGCGCCCGTTGCATAGGCTTTCCGCTTATTATGGTCAAATACTTGAGCGTCCCATCGGCACTCGTGAGACGCTTCACCTACTCAATGTCCAACTGGCTTTCGTGGCAACCGTCTTTGTGGCAAGCCCTATCCTGTTCCGTCTGCTGTGTATGGCCTGGCTGATAACGGCTCTGCTGAAGTGTAAGAAGGTGCTGGGCAAATAAGTCCTCCTTAGTTCTGTTTGGAAATTTCTTACATGATTGGTGTCATGTAAGAAGTTTCCTTTAGAACATTTGGCTGACACGGCGAATGCCTGCCACAAGGGTGTCCACCTCTTCCTTGGTGTTGTATAGGGCAAATGAAGCACGAACGGTACCTGTGACGCCGAGACGTTGCATGAGCGGATGGGCACAATGGTGGCCCGTTCGAACGGCAATGCCAAGACGGTCGAGTAGCGTTCCCATGTCCAAATGATGAATGTTACCCACCAAGAAAGAAATGACGGCATCACGATGGGTGGTGAGGGAGCCAAAGATGCGCATCTCAGGAATCGTCTGTATTTGCTCCAAAGCGTAGAGAGTCAGTTCCTTTTCATGAGCCTCTATGGCCTCAAGACCTATTGTTTGCAAGTAGTCGATGGCGGTGGCCAAACCGTGGGTGGCCACATAGTCGGGCGTACCAGCCTCGAACTTCAATGGTGGACGCTCAAAGGTCGTTCTCTCCCAGCTTACTTGATCGATCATCTCGCCGCCGCCCTGATAGGGAGGTAGCTTCTCCAACCATGCTTCCTTGCCGTAAAGCACACCAATGCCTGTGGGACCATACATCTTGTGACCGCTCAGGGCGAAGAAGTCGCAGTCTAAGTCCTGTACGTCGATTTTGATATGTGGAGCGCTTTGGGCACCATCGACAAGGACTGGGATGCCGCGGTCATGGGCCATCTTCACCAGTTCCTTGATGGGGTTGATCGTTCCCAATACATTACTGATGTGGGTAATGCTGAGCAGTTTGGTGCGTTCTGTAAGATATGCAGCGACAGAGTCACTACACAGACAACCGTCATCGGTGATGGGAATGTGCTTCAGGACTATGCCACGCTTCTTTGCTTGCAACTGCCAGGGTACGATATTGGAGTGGTGCTCCATATCGGTGACGACAACCTCGTCGCCCTCCTGCATCTGACTTTCGCAGAACGTCTGGGCCACGAGGTTGATGCTCTCGGTAGTACCACGGGTGAAGACCACCTCAGTGGTAGAACGGGCATTGATAAAGGCACGCACTTTCTCACGGGCTGCCTCATGCAGGTCGGTGGCCTGCTGACTGAGGTAATGCACACCACGGTGTACGTTGGCGTTTACATTGAGGTACTCCTGGCGCATGGCATCGAGTACGCACAGCGGTTTCTGTGTGGTAGCCGCGTTGTCGAGATAGACCAACGGCCGGCCATATACTTCCCGTGAAAGAATGGGGAAGTCTTCTCTTATCTTCTTTACATCGTACATAACGGCTGCAAAGATACGAAAAATTTTTAGAAGTGCATGCGAACATCGACACCAAATTGCAGCGGAAGGCCACGTTGACCGATGAAACCGCCACTATAAGCCAGGCCAAAGGTGGCATAGTTGGTATCGGTCAGGTTACGTCCCCACACGTCAACATTGAATTTGCCGAAGTCCATTAGTGCGTGGGCACCCAGAGTGGCATAGAGCTTCTGCGAGGCGGTGTTGGCTTCATCCCAGTAGGTCTTTCCTTGTCCGTTGACGTTGAGTCCTAATGTGACGCTTCGTAATGCCTTGTCTGAGACATCGAAGCGATAATCGGCCAGTGCGCTGAACATGTGCTGTGGCACGAAAGGCACATAGTTGTCCTTGTAATCCACCTCCTGCATCTGCTTGTTCACACTCACCGAATCCTTGTATTCACGGAAGGTGGCACGGGTGAAGCTGTATGTAGCAGCCCAAGTCAGGTGGTTATCCAATACTTGACCACGCAGGCTCAACTCCACGCCGCAGCTGCTGCTCTTGCCAGCGTTGACCATCATACGACCAAAGCCATAGTTCGTCGCCATCTTTGACAGCTGCAAGTTGCTTATGTGCATGTAGTAGGAAGCCACATCGGCATGCAGACGACCATCGAAGAGGTTCAGATGGGCACCTATCTCATAGTTCCATGATGTTTCTGGCTCATATTCAATGGTCTTGTTCACGTTCTCGTAGGTAATCTCGTCATGGGGGATGTTGTAATCGCCACGCTGCAAATTACGGCCATTGGTCTGCATCTCGGTCTGCATGATGTCGCTGAACATCTGGATGTTATAGCCTCCGGCACGATAGCCCTTGCTAACTTGTGCATAGAGGTTGCTGCCGTGATTGCCAATGAGATAGGTCAGTCCAAACTTGGGGAGCAGCTGCGTGGTCGACTTGCTGGTATTTCCTATGATACTGTCGGTGAGGATGCTGGTACTTTCGATAGTACGGGGCCCCATGTTGGCAATATAGTGCAGGGCTAACTGACCACGTGAATCGTAGTCCACCTTGGTCTTATTATAGTCGAAGCGCAGTCCTACCGTAGCCGTCAGGCGATCGCCAATGTGGACATTCGACTCATGGAAAACACCGAGATTGGATTGTGGGGTCTTAAAAGTCTCATCCACGTCAAAGTAGGGAATCTCCCAAGGGTCGAACATACTCTGTACAGTCTCTGGCATGACGCTCAGGATGCCTTTGGCAATGATGCTGTTCATATCAGGGCCAAAGGTCACAGGGGCATCAGTCTTCATTGATTGGTAGCTACCAAAAATGCCTGTTGTCCACTGCCAGCGAGAATCGCTATGGGTGCGGACGGTGAGTTCTTCGGTCACGGCGTTCATCTTCTGGTGCTGCATCAACATCATTCGGTCGGCAGGTGTGTAGTCCTGGTCCATGTTCATGTAGTCGTAGAGGTGCTGGAAACTGGTGGTCGAAGTTACGAGGTATTTTTCCGGTTCATAGCTTAAGTTTAATCCCGTATTGAGCATATTGCGTCGATACGTGTTCATGAAGGTAGTCGAGGGGTCGTCTACCTTTTCTTCGTCCACATGGTAGATGCCGTAGGGAAAGGCATTTTGCTTGGTAAACTGGTAGTCGGCAGTAAGATCGGCCTTGAAGCGTGGCGATAGCTGCCAGATGAGGTGAAGTTTGGCACCAGCCTCATCGGCTTTGTCATTCTTTCCGGCTAAGTTGGCATTATCAAAGAAACCGTCCTGTCCCAGATAGAAGCCTGCCACAGAGAAGGCAAAATTATCGTTGGGGCGGTGGAAGTGAGCCACCTCAGCGCGACGCTGGAAGGCACTACCCAAAGAGAGGTTGATATCGGTACCCTGATAGTTCATGGGATTCTTAGAGTAAATGCGCACTAATCCACCTTCCGAATTTAAGCCGTAAAGCGTAGCCTGTGGGCCACGCAACACATCGACACGATCCAACATATAAAAGTGGCTGTTGAAGGCCGACTTTGTCATGAGCGGGATATTGTCGTAGTAGACAGGTACCGAGTGGGCTGCAGCATTGATGCGTGAGCCGGTTCCCCTCATATATATAGAAGAGGTAAGGCGTGAACCGTATTGTGGCATAGCGAACGACGGCACATAGGATGCAAGTTCACGCAAGTCGTGTATCTGCAGCTTGTTCATTTCACCAGCATCAAAGATGCTACTCGACAACGGTTGGAAACGCAAAAACGTCTGTTCCTTGGGTTGCGACACAATGACCACCTCATCGAGGTTAACCACACGTGAGGTGTCACCCATTTCCACAGGAGTTTTTCTGCTGGCCATAGCCATTATAGGCAGGCACAGCAGAACTCCAAAAATCATTTTATTCATTATCAACTTTTTGTGGGCATAAAATTTGTGTGCAAAGTTACGCATTGTGTTTCGTTCTTGCAATCCATATAAATGAGGATTATCACACAAATTAATAACTACGAATTTCGCGAATTATCCATTTTCACAAGTGTCAGATTGTAAGTAGTACTTGAATGAGCGTAATTCGTGAAATTCGTAGTTCCTGGTTTTACATGAATGTATAGTTACATCCCTATTTGCAGAGTTTGCATCCAGCGCACTTGTTGAGCTCACCGCGGAAACGTTTCTCAACAAGGTAGTGCAGGCGGTCGCGCAGGGGAGTAAGCTGAATCTTGTCGATGACCTCGCCCACGAAAGCGTTTTGTAGGAGCAGTTTGGCTTCATCGAGCATGATGCCACGCTGACGCATGTAGAACAGGGCCGCATCGTTGAGCTGACCTACCGTAGAGCCATGAGCACACTTCACGTCATCGGCGTAGATTTCGAGCATGGGCTGGGTGAACATACGGGCCTCCTTTGTGGCCGTCAGGTTCTGGTTGGTCATTTGTGATGTGGTCTTCTGGGCTCCATGTTCCACCAACACACGACCGGCAAAGGCTCCGACAGCCTGCTCGTCGAGTACATACTTGTACAGTTCCTGACTGGTACAATGGGGCGCATGGTGGGTAATAAGCGTGTTGTTGTCTACATGCTGATGCTTGTCGGCAATGACGCAGCCGTAGCAGGTACACTCGGCACCTTCGCCCGAGAAGGTCAGGTCGAGACGATTGCGGGTAACGCCGTTGTGCAACGTGATGACATCGTGGTTCACTCGACTGTTGCGTTGCTGGTCGATGTAGACGTTGCTTACGCGTACATTTTTATTATGGGTCTCTTCCAGACAATAAAGATCAAGTGAGGCATTCTCGCCCACATAGGCCTCGATGACCTGTGTGGCTAAGAAATTCTTGTCGTCGGCAGCATGGTCGCAGAACAGCATCTTCAACTCGGCACCCTCTTCCAGTACGATAAGTACGCGGCGGTTGACCATCATGTCGGGTACCTGGCGCTGGGCGTTCTGAGGCGTAGCCTTTAAAATGTTGATAACCTGAATGGCTCGGTCTACCTTCACATTCTTGGGAACATAGACCAACAGACCATCCTGTGCCAGCATGGTGTTGAGAGCTGTTATCGCGTCGTCGCTGGTTTTGGCCAAACGGGCATAGTACGAAGCAAGACGATGGGAAAGGTCATCGTTAAGAGCCAGGATTTCGCTCATGGACCCAATGACAACCCCCTTTGGTAACGGCCCTTGTGGAATCCTTTCATCCTTTGGCGTTTGCGCCTTGTCTCTGTCATAGAAAGAGTCGTTGACCATGAAATAGAGGCTGGTGGACAGGTTGGGCACGTCGCAACGGAAGGCCTGATAGGGATCAACGGGAATAGGCAAGCGGCTTAGGTTGACACCATAGTCAGGTTCGAAGAGCTTCTGCATGTCGGTGTACTTGTAGCGCTCGACTTTCTTGCTGGGAAAGCCCAGACGGCGGAAGTCCTCGAAGGCTTGGTCACGCACGGCATTCATGGACTCAGGGGCATGCGCGAAGATCAATTGTCGTGCTTGCTCATACAGTTCTATATATTGGGCCTCGCTGTTCATTCTGCTCCAATCTCCTCTTTAATCCAATCATAGCCATGCTCTTGTATCTCCTGTGCCAGCTCGGGGCCGCCAGTCTTTACGATGCGCCCTTGATAGAGTACATGGACAAACTGGGGCTTAATCATTTCGAGCAGTCGATCGTAGTGGGTAATGACGATGCAGCTTGTCTCGGGCGTCTGCAGTTTGTTGACACCCTCGGCCACGATGCGCATAGCATCAACATCAAGGCCAGAGTCTGTCTCGTCGAGGATGGAGAGTTTCGGTTCGAGCATCGCCATCTGGAAGATCTCATTGCGCTTCTTCTCACCGCCACTGAATCCTTCGTTCACCGAGCGGTTGGCCAACTTGGAATCCAGTTCCACAACCTTTCGCTTCTCACGCATCAGCTTGAGGAATTCAGCAGCGTTCATCGGCTCAAGGCCCTGAAACTTACGTTTCTCGTTGATGGCTGCTTTCATGAAATTGGCCATTGATACACCTGGAATCTCGACGGGATACTGGAATGAAAGGAAGAGTCCCTCATGGGCACGCTCTTCCGGCTTCATTTCCAACAGGTTCTTACCGTTGAAGATGGCCTCGCCCCCTGTCACCTCATAGAGCGGATTGCCTACGAGGACGGCGCTCAGCGTTGATTTTCCCGATCCGTTAGGGCCCATAATGGCATGCGTCTCACCATCCTTGATGACGAGGTCGATGCCTTTTAATATTTCTTTTTCCCCAATTTTGGCGTGCAGATTGCGTACTTCTAACATTTTTTTACTGTTGTTTGTTATTTTGCATGCAAAGATACGAAAAATTGAGAGCAGAACAAAAGAAATCTATTTCTTTTTTGTTAAGTTCATGACTTGGGTCGTAAGGAAACCATTTTTTTGATAGTTAGGTAGTTTATGTTTCAGGGCAGGAAACACATGTGCAAAGCGCAGAAAAATAAAATTGTAGGTAAGGGAAAAAATATAGCGTATTGACAACAAAAAACAAGGGCGTAGTTGCTAATCTGTCGGCTTTCGCTTGGCCTTTGGTCGCTTACAAGGTAAGAACTCCCGAAACTTGAATGAGGATATGAACAGAAAAAATGCAGTCATGTGAAAAATAATAAGAGAAAAGTTTGCGGGTTTACGAAAAAATATGTACTTTTGCACCCGCAATCAGAAAATAGGGGCGTAGCCCAGTTGGTTTAGAGCGCTGCAGTCACATTGCAGAGGTCCCCGGTTCGAGCCCGGGCGTCCCTACTGAGCAAAGGAGAGATGCACTTCCGTGAAAACAGGAGTGCATTTTTTAGTTGGTGGAGTAAAGTGTCAGGAATTTTGAATACAGCTGCATCTATACTGGAACTGCAACGGCAGCGCATGTTGTTGCAGATGGAATACGAAGAAGAGCGCACGGCTCATGAAGAAGCAAGTAAGGAGATAGGCGTGGCACGGCGAGTGGGCCGAGGCGATGCTTGGTGGCCTGTGCGTGTGGACCGCAGCTATTACAACTCACTAAACCAACTTTGTATAGAAGTGCGTCGTACTCCTTCGAAAGAAGAGGAGGATGAGGTTGAAGAGCATAACTTTGAGTTTGGAAGACCTGTGCGTTTCTTTGAGTGGAGTGAGAAGAGTGGGGCAGGGAAAGTGAATCGTTTTTCCAGAATCACAGGAGTCGTCTCCTATGTTGATGGTGACCGCATGGTCATTGCTGTTCCTGATGGTGCTCCGATTATTGATTTGCAGAGTGCCGACCCAGGCACTATTGGGGTAGAACTGGGTTTCGACGAGACCAGTTATCGCTTGATGTTCGAGGCTTTGGAACGAACGATGCGAGCCAAGGGACGATTAGGCTATCTGCGTGATCTTTTCTATACACGAGGCATGAAGGCCGAGACATTCTCGTTTGCTGATATGCACTTCCCTTATCTCAACCGTACGCAAGAACATGCTGTCAATGAGGTTCTTCGGGCAAAGGACGTGTCGATTGTGCATGGTCCTCCTGGAACAGGGAAGACGACGACCCTCGTGGAGGCTATCTATGAGACATTGCGTCGTGAAAACCAAGTGCTGGTGTGTGCTCAGAGCAATATGGCCGTGGATTGGATATCAGAGCGACTCGTTGACCGAGGACTCAACGTATTGCGCATTGGCAACCCGTCACGTGTGGACGACAAGATGCTTTCTTTTACTTATGAACGCCGTTTTGAGGCCCATCCTGACTATCCACAATTGTGGGCCATCCGTAAGGCTATCCGCCAGTTACGTTCGAATCGGAAGCGTGGCGACCAGAAGTGGCATCAGAAGATGGAGTCGCTGAAGGATCGTGCCACAGCACTTGAAATAGGTATCAATCAGCAACTTTTCGGAGAGGCACGAGTTATTGCCTGCACGTTGGTGGGTAGTGCCAATCGCTTGCTTGATGGCATGAAGTTCGGCACCTTGTTTATTGATGAAGCTGCCCAAGCTCTTGAAGCTGCCAGTTGGATTCCCATTCGTCGTGCCAGCCGTGTCATCTTTGCTGGCGACCATTGCCAGCTACCACCCACGGTGAAATGCTATGAGGCCTTGAAGGGTGGCTTAGGGAAGACGCTCATGGAACGCATTGTGGAGCAAAAGCCAGAGGTGGTGACACTACTGACCATGCAATATCGCATGAACGAGGAAATCATGCGTTTCAGCAGCGACTGGTTCTATCATAATATGGTGGAGAGTGCCCCTGAGGTAAAGTACCGCAGCATTCTCGATTTGGACCTGCCGATGACGTGGATAGACACTTCCAAATTGAGGGTTGAGGACCCTGCACAAGGAGACGTGGATGGTTTTGGCGATTCAAAGTCCAACAATCATTCAACATACTCTATTTCAAACCAGAAGGAGGCCGAACTCACCATTCTTGCCCTGCAAGCCTATTTTGAGATGATTGGCAAGGAGCGCATCTTGAGCGAACGTTTGGACGTAGGCATCATATCGCCCTATCGTGCACAAGTGCAACTCCTCTATCGGCTATTGCGAAAGCGGGATTTCTTCAAGCCGTTCCGCAGACTTATCTCGGTGAATACTGTCGACGGATTTCAAGGACAGGAGCGTGACATCATTGTTATCTCCCTTGTTCGTTCTAACGATGAAGGACAGATTGGTTTTTTGCGTGATCTCCGCCGTATGAATGTGGCCATCACAAGGGCTCGCATGAAGTTGATTATCCTTGGTGACCGACAAACGCTCTGCCGTCATCCTTTCTACCGCAAGCTTTGGCAGTATGTACAGGCTTTGAAAGGATGAGCGGAACTTTGCCCAAAGATAGTACCTCGCATGATGAAAAGCACAAATAAAATTTGGACAATCGCTCGTTTTTTCGTAATTTTGCCGCCACAAAGATACATCACTCAACTTGCCAAGCAAGGTTTGCTTCGGTTGGAGAGATGAGTGGAGAGAATGTTAAACAAGCGAAACTTATATATACATATTTATATAATATGAAAATACTCATACTAAACGGACCTAATTTGAACCTGTTGGGCAAACGGGAGCCAGGCATCTACGGTTCCTCGTCGTTTGATGAATACCTGCCAAAGTTAAAGGAGCGTTACCCTCAGGCGGAGCTGTCGTATTATCAGAGCAATATAGAGGGCGAACTGATCAACAAGATGCAGGAAGTGGGCTTCAGCTACGATGGTATTGTGCTGAATGCCGGTGCCTACACCCACACCAGCATTGCCTTGCAGGATTGCATTCGCTCGCTCAAGTGTCCGGTCATCGAGGTGCATATATCTAATGTGCATCAGCGCGAAGAGTTCCGCCACAAGTCCATGATTTCGTGTGCTTGCAAGGGAGTCATCTGCGGTTTTGGATTGGACTCCTATCGATTGGCTGTGGATTTTTTAGTTCATCAATGCTGAACAATGGACTCTGAACTTAGTAACTACCTCCTCTCTCATACATCCCCAGAGCCCGATTACCTGTATCGACTTTATCGTGCCACCAACATTCGGTTGCTTCATGGACGTATGGCCAGCGGACATTTGCAGGGGCGGCTGCTGAAGATGATGGTGCAGATGATGCGGCCAAAGAATATCCTTGAGGTGGGTACCTTCAGTGGATACAGTGCCATCTGTCTGGCAGAAGGGTTGGAGGAAGGAGGTCGTGTCTATACCTTTGAGATAAATGATGAGCAGGAGGATTTCACCCGTCCGTGGATTGAAGGCTCGTCAGTGGCCGACAAGATTGAGTTTATCATTGGCGATGCTATCACCGAAGCACCTCGACTGGGCATAGAGTTTGACATGGCTTTTATCGATGGCGATAAGCGTACCTATGTAGAGACCTACGAGATGGTACTCTCCATACTTCGGCCTGGTGGAATCATATTGGCTGACAATACGCTATGGGACGGGCATGTCTGCGATCCATCCTATAATCATGACCAGCAGACCCAAGGAATTCGTCGTTTTAACGACTACGTTAGGACGGACTCACGTACCGAACAGGTAATACTTCCACTACGCGATGGCCTTACTATTATCAGAAAAACACAATAATTGATGCTTGTCTGACAATCTGCTACAAAAATTTGCAAAAATGTCACATCCTTTTAGTAATTTTGCAAATGGATTTTACTAACCACCACCAATGCTGTCTAAAAAACGCATACTTTTGTGGTCATCTTCGGCCATAGCCATTTGTATCTTTGCAACGGTTTTCCTGTTGCCAAGTGGGATTAATATGTGCTCTGAGAACGACGGTTTGAGCGAAATGGACTTCATGGGGAAAGAGGTGGAACTGTTGCTTTCAGAAGGTAAAATGGAGCAGGCCAGGAATTTCATAGCGGATAATAAGCGCCAAGCCAAGGATAGTACGGAATATTACCAATTCGTGGTACTTGAAGCCAAGTGCTATTTTGTCAAAATGGAGACAGATTCCTTCTATGCCTGTCACCAGCAACTCAAGCAATTTGTGAAAAGCCAGCGTGGCAGCAACTCAATAAAGCTAAAAAAGCTACAGGCTGAGATGATGCTGCAACGCGGTGTCTACGAGGCCAAGATGGTAGGACGGATGGATACGGCCCTTGTCTACTATAAGCAGGCCTTGGACATCATCAGCCAGTTGCCCCACATGCAAAGTAACAGGCTGATGACGCTGACCAATATAGCCGATGCCTATAAGCACCTGGGAATGTTTGACCAAAGTGTCAACTACTATCTTCAGGCTATGGAACTTGGTGATTCCATTGGTATGGATGAAGTCACACAGGCGTCTATTGACATTGGCATTGCCTCGGCCTACACCTCGATGGGCAACTTTGAGCAGAGTGCCCTGTGGTGGGATCGCGCAGGCAAAATGAAACCGAAGATGGGACGCAACGAGCTGTTCCACTATCTGAATAATCGCGGAAACGATCTCTTCCTGCAAGAAAGATATGAGGAAGCCCTGCGTTATTTCTTAGAGGAAGACTCGTTGACCAGCCATCATAGTGACATGCAGTGGGAGCGCATGTTCGGCCATGCTAACCTGAGTCATATTTACATCAAGTTAAACCAGAAGGAGAAGGCTCTGCCTATGCTCGATGAGATAGAGCAGTTCTTCCGTAAGGAGGGCCAACAGATACCCCTGTACTATATTATCACTCAACGCATAGAACTGGCCATGCTTGACGGTAATATTGCTGAGGCCCTGCGTCTGCAAAAGGAAAGTGGCATGCCTGACAGGATGATTCCCGACCAGAAGATGTTGCGCCTGAGGCTGTTGCTTAACCTCTATCAACAATTAAACGATTGGCGACATCACTCCGAAGTGGGCATTATTTACAAGCAACTGCAGGATTCCATTATGACCGACAAGGTGAAGAAACAGTTCTCCGAAGTCCTCATACGTCATGAGCATGAAAGGGAGTTGACCGAAAAGCAACAAGAGCTGGAGAGGATGAACCTGTCGTTCTGTTGGAGTCTGTTCTTGTTGGCCGTCCTCATCATCGTCATCGTGCTACTTGCCATTATCAGTTACCAGAAACTGAAAGAACAGCAACTCAAGGAGCAGAACATGCAGTATCGCATAGCAAGCTTGCGTATGGAAACTGTGCGCAACCGCATCACTCCTCACTTTATTGCCAATGCGCTCACCATTGAAATGCTCGCCCAGGTAGAAGGGAAGAAGCCAAACCTCGACTCGTTGGTTCAGTTATTGCACCGAGGCATAGAGATGACGGGTATGGAGCAGATTACACTGAGCGAAGAGTTGGAGTTCATTGAGTTTTATTGCCATGTCGAGAGTCAAATCATTGGTCCCGATTTTGTCCTCAGGAAGGAACTGGCCGACGATGTAGACCCAGACATGGTGATGCTGCCGGCGATGTTCATGCAGATTGTGGTGGAAAATGCGCTGAAGCATGGACTCTTGCCTAAGCCCCGTCAAGAGGGACACGAACGAATGATTCTCATCAGGGTCACGCACAAAGAGACTGGTACTCAGGTGGATATCATCGACAATGGCATAGGTATGCTTCGCGGAAAAAAGACAAAGAAGCAAATTGGACTGAGCGTGGTGGAAGAGACCATTGCGTTGCTAAATGAACAGAACCACGAGAAGATGTGGTTCAGCATTGGTGACTATGTGCATGCCAATGGCGACACAGGCTGCTGCTCGACGTTCTATTTGCCCAACCAATATAAATACGTACTAAACTAACTATGGAGAACTGGAGTCTGGCAAGAGTTTATATAGTAGATGACAACGAGGGTGCCATTGCACTATTACGTCGGTTGCTCGCCGACTATTCAGTGGAAATCATTGGGGCTGAGACCGATACGCAGAAAGCTATGGAAGAGGTCATCGAGCTGGAACCAGACCTGCTGTTTATTGATGTGGAGATGCCAGAAATGTCGGGTCTGGACTTCTGTAGCGAATTGCAGAAGTGGGTAACATCTGAGATGAAGGTTGTCTTCTACACAGGCTACGACAAGTATTTGCTGGATGCTATCCGCCGACGGGCCTTTGACTATATGCTGAAGCCAGCCACAAAGGGCGAACTGGCTAAGATTATGACCCGCTATTACGAGAGCAGGCTCGGTAACATACGGCGAGCCGATGCCCAGTATCCCCTCGCATCGCCCATTATGTTGGTTGTCAACGCCATGAATGAGCATACGGCGCTACATACCGATGATATTGCTTACTTCCGCTTCGACAGCGAACGCAAGCTTTGGGAGGTGGTATGCAACAACAATGTTTGCTATACGCTGCGCCACAAGACCACTGCCGATGTCATTCTCAACTACTCGCAGGACTTCGTGCAGATACACAAGCGCTTCATCGTCAACGTGCAGAAAATCGAAAAGATACAAGATTCTCTTTGCATCTTACGTCCCCCGCTGGCCTACGTCGACGAACTACGCATCAGCAAGAACTATCGTCACGGCTTGATGAGGACGTTCTATAATATGTAACTTCTGAACGCTTACACGCTTTACAATTGTTATCTTTTTCTTCGTTATTACGAAAAACTTTTGTATCTTTGCAGCGCAAAATATATTATACCGATTTCATATTATGCAAGAAACAAGACAGAACAAGATAGCACGACTGCTGCAAAAGGAGCTGAGCGTCATTTTTCAGGAACAGACCCGTGCCATGCACGGCGTTATGGTCTCGGTAACACGCACTAAGGTGTCACCCGACCTCAGTGTCTGCACCGCCTACCTCAGCATCTTCCCCTCGGAACGAGGAGAGGAACTGTTGAAGAACATAGAGAAGAACCAGGCCCAAATACGCTATACACTGGGGCAGCGTGTACGCTATCAGCTGCGCATCATCCCCGAACTACGCTTCTTCATCGACGATTCGCTCGACTATATTGAGCGTATTGACGAGTTGCTGAAAAAGTAAATGAATTTTCCCTTCTACATAGCCCGCCGCTATCTTCTCTCGAAGAAGTCGACCAACGTCATCAATATCATCAGCGGTATCTCGGTAGTCGGCGTTGCCGTGGCCACCACAGCTTTGGTGGTCACATTGAGTGTGTTCAATGGCTTCCACGACCTGGTGGCCTCGCTCTTCACCACCTTCGACCCGCAGATAGAAATCACACCCGCCAAAGGAAAGACGGCGCCTTCTGACGACCCTCTGTTGGCACAGGTGCGTCAGTTGCCACAAGTCGAGGTGGCCACTGAATGTGTGGAAGATCAGGCATTGGCAGTCTATGAGGGGCGTCAGGCTATGGTGACTATCAAGGGCGTCGATGACAATTTCGACCAACTGACCCATATTCGCGAGATACTCTTGGGTGACGGCACCTTTGAATTGCATGCCGCCGATATGAACTATGGCATTCCTGGCGTTCGGCTGGCCGACCAGTTAGGCACTGGCTATCGCTATCGTTCGCCACTCAAAATCTATGCACCACGTCGCGAAGGCCAGCTTGACATGAGCAATCCTACAGATGGCTTTGTTGAAGACGAACTCTATTCACCGGGTGTCATCTTCTGCGTTCAACAGGCCCGCTATGACAGAAACTACATCATTACCTCCATAAATTTTGCTCGTTCAATCTTCGACCAGTACGGTATGCTCTCTTCCCTGGAGTTGCGTCTAAAGCCTGGCAGCAATTTCGAGTCAGTGAAGAGTCAGATAAAGCAAATATGTGGTGACCAATTCAATGTAAAGGACCGCTATGAGCAACAGGACGACACGTTTAAGATCATGAAGATAGAGAAGCTCATTGCCTACATCTTCCTGACTTTTATCCTCATGGTGGCCTGTTTTAATATCATCGGTTCGCTCTCAATGCTCATCATCGACAAGCGAGATGATGTAGTGACGCTACATAACTTGGGAGCCAGCGACCAACAAATTACGCGAATCTTCCTTTTTGAAGGGCGCATGATTTCAGCTTTCGGTGCCATCATTGGTATTGTCATCGGCCTGTTGCTTTGCTGGATTCAGCAGCAGTTCGGCATTATTGCCCTCGGTTCGCAGGCAGGCGCCTTCATCGTCAAGGCCTATCCCGTCAGCGTCCATCCCACTGACGTTATCCTCGTCTTCTTTACCGTTCTTGCCGTTGGTTTCCTTTCTGTCTGGTATCCCGTTCGTTATTTTTCCAAGCGATTGTTAGCGCGATAATATCGTGTTGTCACGTAAGGGAAAGGACAGAAATTCAGGTGGTGAAAAATATTTTAAGTAAGTTTAGCACTCAAAAACGTATCATAGGTAGTTAGGGTTCAAAAATATTTCGTAACTTTGCAGCAAACTAATCGCAAAACGAATGAAAACCAACTATGAACTACGCTATGCGGCACATCCTGAGGATGCCCGCCACTATGATACGGCAAGGTTGCGCCGCGACTTCCTCATTGAGCGTATCTTCACTCCCAACGAGGTCAATATGGTCTACTCTATGTACGACCGTATGATTGTGGGTGGTGCCATGCCTGTCAGCGAGGAACTTCTTCTCGAAGCCATCGACCCATTGAAAGCTCCTTATTTTACCACTCGCCGTGAGGTGGGCATCTACAACGTGGGAGGGCCAGGTGCGGTCCGCATTGGTGACGAGTGCTTTGAGTTAGGTTTCAAGGAGGCTCTCTACATAGGTCGTGGTGACCGCGACGTGTACTTTGTCAGCCTTGATGCTGCCCATCCCGCCAAGTTCTTCTTCAACTCCACAACAGCCCATGCTGCCTATCCCTGCCGCAAGGTGACGAAAGCCGATGCTGTAGTGGCCCACATGGGCAGTCTCGAAACGTCCAACGAACGTAACATCAACAAGATGTTGGTCAATCAGGTACTTCCTACCTGTCAGCTTCAGATGGGCATGACAGAATTGGCTGTCGGCAGCGTTTGGAACACCATGCCGGCTCATACCCACAGCCGCCGCATGGAAGCCTACTTCTACTTCGAACTTCCTGACGATCAGACCATTTGTCACTTCATGGGCGAGCCGGAGGAGACACGCCATATCTGGATGCGTGGTGAGCAAGCCATACTGAGTCCTGAATGGAGCATTCACTCTGCTGCCGCTACTCACAACTATACATTTATCTGGGGTATGGGAGGTGAGAACCTGGATTATGGGGACCAAGACTTAACGGGTCCCTTAAGATAAGGGGAGTGAACAGACGAATAACCATGTAAATAGAGTTTATTAACATTAATATTAACAATTAATTGGGGCAATGGACATTTGTTCAGACCCCCAACCCCCTCACTTAGGGGGCCTGTAGAAACCAATGACAAACATTTTTTCATTAGAGGGTAAGAACGCATGGATTACCGGCGCATCTTACGGTATCGGGTTTAACATTGCCAAGGCTTTCGTGGCTGCTGGCCTAAAGACCGTTATCTTCAACGACCGCAATGAGGAGGCTCTGCAGCGCGGTTTGCAGAACTACAAAGAGGCTGGTATCGAGAACGTTAAGGGCTACATCTGTGATGTGACCGACGAGAAGGCCGTGGCCGAATTGGTAAACAAGATTCATGAGGAAGTAGGACAGATTGACATCCTGGTGAACAATGCCGGTATCATCAAGCGCATCCCCATGCATGAGATGAAGCGTGAGGAATTCCAGCAGGTTATTGACATCGACCTTGTAGGTCCGTTTATCTGCTCGTCGGCCGTTATTCCCGAGATGATGGAGCGCCGTGAAGGTAAAATTATCAACATCTGCTCGATGATGTCGGAGCTGGGTCGTGAAACCGTCAGCGCCTATGCAGCTGCCAAAGGTGGCCTGAAGATGCTCACCCGCAACATCTGTTCAGAGTATGGCGAGTACAACATCCAGTGCAATGGCATTGGCCCGGGCTACATCGCAACTCCTCAGACTGCTCCTCTGCGTGAGCGTCAGCCGGATGGTAGCCGTCATCCCTTCGATTCATTTATCTGCGCCAAGACACCTGCAGGCCGTTGGCTCGATCCCTCAGAGTTAGGTGGTCCCGCTGTGTTCCTTGCTTCACACGCCTCTGACGCCGTGAATGGTCATGTTCTCTATGTTGATGGTGGTATCTTGGCCTACATTGGCAAGCAGCCTAAGTAAAAAACTTTTAAGGAACGACAGAAGTGACAGGATGACTTAGTGAGACTTCACTTCTGTCTTTCCAATAAAATCAAAGCAGGCAACGTCTCGGAAGAAGAGACGTTGCCTGCTTGAATTTTATTTACAAAATAAGTTTAAAGAGCATCTGCAAGCTCAGCACCAGCCTTGAACTTTGCCACCTTCTTGGCTGCAATCTGAATCTTCTCCTTTGTAGAGGGGTTGATACCCTCACGAGCGGGGCGCTCATTCACAGCGAACGTACCGAAACCAATAAGAGAAACCTTATCACCAGCAATCAGAGCGTCCTTAATAGCTGCAACAGTTGCATCAAGAGCCTTTTTTGCGTCAACCTTAGAGATACCAGCACCAGCGGCGATCTTCTCAACTAATTCTGTCTTGTTCATAATTTGATGTTTTTTTATGTGAATAAATACGATAATATTTCGAATTCTTCCGCAAATATAGGGCAAAGTATTTAGAAAACAAACAAAAAATCAGAAAAAATGAGTTTTTTATTGAAAAAAAGTGTGATAACCCCGCTTTTTGTGTTGGAAAACGGATATTTTTCGTAATTTTGCCGCGTAAATTGAATTTAAATAGTAAACCAGTTAATCGTTTATAACAAAGATGTTTCGCAACATACCTCTCATTACCAAGAACCTACTTATCATCAACGTATTGGCCTTTTTGGCCACTATGGTGCTCGAGTTGCGTGGTATTGACCTGAATGAATGGGGTGGACTGCATTTCTTCTTGGCTTCCGACTTCCATCTTTTCCAGTTTATTACCTATCAGTTTCTTCATGGGTCATTTATGCACCTGTTTTTCAATATGTTCGCCCTTTGGATGTTTGGTGGCGTAGTTGAAAATGTATGGGGCCCGAAGAAATTCCTTTTTTATTACATTTTGTGCGGTATAGGTGCTGGTATCTGTCAGGAATTGGTACAGTATATCAACTATGCCAATGAGGGACTTGCTGCATACGAATACATAAATATTCAGGGATATGGTTCCATGTCGGTAGCCGACTACCTGAACCAGTGGTGTACCATAGGTGCTTCGGGTGCTGTCTATGCCATTTTGCTGGCTTTCGGTATGACGTTTCCCGAAGACCGTATCTTTATTTTCCCATTGCCTATTCCCATCAAGGCCAAGTGGTTTGTTATTGGCTATGCAGCTATCGAATTGTTCTCGGCCATGAACTCTCAAGGCGACGGCATTGCCCACATGGCTCATCTGGGTGGCATGCTCTTTGGCTTCGTGCTCATACGCTATTGGCGTAACCATCCTGGCAGCGATTTTGACTTGAGCAACGGCCAGCGTATGTTCGACCAGATGAAACGGAGCTTTGAACGCCGTAAGCGCAGCTACAGCAATCGCGCTAAGATGCACGCCGAGCCGCAGCAGCCCCGCACCGCTACCCGAGAAGATGACATGAATTATAACGCCCGCAAAAAGGCTCGTCAGGACGAGATTGACGCTATTCTCGACAAGATTCGACGCTCAGGATATGACAGTTTGACTAAGCAAGAAAAGCAAACGCTCTTCGATGCCAGCCGTGAACAATGATAAAGAAACTGAAAAAACTGACGCTCCAGATTTTTGCAGGTGCTAACTTTGCAGTCGTCCTGTTGATGCTCTTCGTGGGTTTCAGCGACAGGATCGATCCCGAACAGTATCCGTTGCTGGCCTGTCTGGGACTTACATTTCCTTTTTTTCTGGTGGCCAACTTCCTGTTCCTTGGTTTTTGGATGCTTTTCCACTGGCGTAAGGTATGGATTCCGATTGCTGGATTCCTTTTGGCTTATGTACCTATTAATATATACATGCCTGTGCGCATGATGGAAGAACCGCCCGAAGGTACTCTGAAACTGATATCCTTCAACGTGTGCGGGTTTGGTGGTAAAGGTGCGAAGGTCAAAGACACCTTCGGCAACATCTTCAGTTATCTCACTGATCACCAGCCAGATATTCTCTGTATCGTTGAGGACAACGACACATGGCGCCATAGCGATACACTCTTTGCCAAGCATTTTGCCTACAACGAGAAGGTAAGCATCGGCAATAAACATGGATGGAACAACCACATTGGCATTCACTCACGTTTTCCTATCTTGAAATCAGAGTATATTCCAGCTGAGACCGTCACGGGAGTCAATGGTGCCATCGCTTTCTATATGAAGCATGACAACGACACGCTGCTCCTTATTGGATGCCATTTGGAGAACGTGCATCTCAACCGTATTGATCGTGCTCAATACAAGGAAATATTGAAAGGCGACATGAAAGGTGATACGGCTAAGGCAGAAAGTCGTGATATGATTAGCAAACTGAGTGGGGCTTTCGTCATCAGGGCGAAACAGGCAAAAGCCGTCCATCAGTACATCAAGGAGCATGGAAGAGACAAGTCTGTCATTGTTTGTGGCGACTTCAACGACTCGCCCATTTCCTTTTCCCGTCACACGATCGCTCAAGGCATGAGAGACTGCTTTTCGGAGAGTGGATGTGGACTCGGTTTGTCATATAATCAGAAAGGTTTTAACTTCCGGATTGACCATATTCTTTGCTCTCCCGACATTACTCCTTATCATTGCTATATTGACTCAAAAATGGCTGAAAGTGACCACTATCCAGTCATTTGTTGGCTGAAAATGAGGGAGAAACCTTAAAAAATGTAGGAAAATGGGCCGGAAATTTTCCACAATGTAAAAAAATCACTATATTTGCAAGCTAATTTGTGCCTATACAAATAATAAATAACATAAATAACAAAATGCAAAACAAAGGAATTGTAAAGTTTATTGCAGTACTGCTTGTACTTGTCTGCATCTTCTACCTCTCCTTCTCGTTTGTGACACGCCACTATGAAAGTAAGGCCGCTGCCATGGGCGAGATTGCTGGTCAGGAGTATCTGGACTCTGTGATGAACGAGAAAGTGTACTTAGGCATCTACTCATTGAAGCAGTGCCGTGAAATGGAAATCGGCCTCGGTCTTGACCTGAAGGGTGGTATGAACGTGATTCTTGAGGTATCGGTACCTGACGTTATCGACGTGCTGGCCGACCACAAGCAGGACGCTGCCTACAAAAAGTCCATGGAAGAGGCTAAGAAGGAAGAAGAGACAAGTCAGGATGACTTTATCTCACTCTTCGTGAAGTATTGGAAACAGAACGGACAGGGACGCCCCCTCGCCTCAATCTTCGCTACCCAGCAGATGAAGGGCAAGGTGAGCACCCAGTCGAGCGACAGCGAGGTGGAAGCTGCCCTGCGTACTGAAGTGCAGAGCGCCGTCGACAACTCGTTCAACGTCGTCCGCAACCGTATTGATAAGTTTGGTGTCGTTCAGCCAAATATCCAGAAGCTCGAAGGCCAGAGTGGCCGTATCATGGTAGAAATGCCTGGTATCAAGGAGCCTGAGCGTGTGCGTAAGCTGCTTCAGGGTTCTGCCAACCTCGAGTTCTGGGAGACCTACAACACTCAGGAGATTGTTCCCCTCCTCGCTCAATTGAACCAGCGCTATGCTGCTGTGATGAGTGGACAAGCTGCAGAAGCTCAAGAGACTTCAGAAACTCCTGAAGTTTCAGAAGCCACAGAAGCTACTGAGGCCACAGAAGCTCCAGAAGCCTCTGCCGACACTACCAAGGCTACCACTTCCGACCTGGCTGCCAAGCTGGCAAAGAAAGATGCCCCCAAGGGCGATGACGCCAAGGCTCGTGAGGCTGCCCTGAAGCAGAACCCGCTGTTTGCCATCTTCCAGCCCGCACAGGGTCAGGGCCTGGCTATCGTAGGTTATGCTAATGCTCGCGATACTGCTGACATCGACAAGGTGATCTACAGTGATGTGGCTGCTCAGATCCTGCCTGCCGAGTGCAAGCTGCGCTGGGGTGCTAAGGCTGAGGACTTCGGTGGTGAGAATACTCGTGGCGACATCTTCGCTCTCTATGCCCTGAAGATTACAGAGCCTAACGGACGTGCTCCGCTGGAAGGTGACGTGATTACCAGTGCCAAGGACGACTTCGACCAGATGGGTCATCCCTCTGTCTCGATGCAGATGAACAGCGATGGCGCTCGCCGCTGGTCGCAGATTACCAAGATGAATATCCACAAGGCTGTGGCTATCGTGCTTGACGATGCCGTTTACTCAGCTCCCCGTATCCTTTCTCAGATTGATGGAGGTAACTCGCAGATTACGGGTTCATTCACTATCGAGGATACCAAGGACTTGGCTAATACGCTGAACTCTGGTAAGATGCCAGCTCCCACCCGTATCGTACAGGAAGAGGTGGTTGGCCCGTCGCTCGGTGCTCAGTCTATCAAGCAGGGTGTCATCTCGTTCATCGTGGCTTTCGTGCTGTTGATGATCTACATGATTCTTCTTTACGGCTTTGTTCCGGGTATTATCTCTGATATTGCCCTGCTGTTCAACCTCTTCTTCACACTCGGTATTCTTACCTCATTCCAGGCCGCACTGACCATGCCTGGTATCGCTGGTATCGTGCTGACCTTGGGTACTGCTGTTGACGCCAATGTGCTGATCTATGAGCGTACCAAGGAAGAACTGCGTCGCGGCCTCGGTGTGAAGGAAGCCATCACAAAGGGTTATTCGAATGCCTTCTCGGCCATCTTCGACTCTAACTTCACCTCTCTTATTACAGGTATCATCCTGCTCTACTTCGGTACGGGTCCTGTGAAGGGCTTCGCTACGACCTGGATCATCGGTATCGCTGTTTCGTTCTTCACGGCAGTGTTCCTTACCCGTCTGGTCTACGAGCATCAGTTGAAGAAGGACAAGTGGACCAACTTGACCTTTGTTACTGGCTACTCGAAGAACCTCATGCAGAATGCCAAGTACAACTTCATGGGCATGTATAAGAAGAGCTATGTCATCTGGGGTGTTGCCGCCATCTGCTTCATTGGCAGTTTCTTCGTGCGTGGTCTCAGCCAGAGCATTGACTTCACGGGTGGTCGTAACTATGTGGTGACACTCGACAAGGAGGTTAACGTGGAAGAGGTTCGTAACGTGCTGAGTGGCACCTTCATCAACACCATCGGTGAGAAGGCCGGTCAGGCTGCCAATACCAGTGTTATCGCCTTAGGTACTGACGGAAAGACGGTGCGTATCTCAACCAACTGGGACATCGAGTCGAACAATCCCGAGGTTGACGACGAGGCAGAGAACAAGCTCTATGAGGCTCTGAAGGGTGCTGGTCTGGTAGCTCAGGAGAATGTTGAAGACTTCAAGAATCCTGACGTGCGTCAGGGTGGCTCCATCATCAGTTCCGCTAAGGTAGGCCCGTCTGTGGCTAAGGACATCACTTACGGCGCTATCGTCTCGGTGATCATTGCCCTGATTGCTATCTTCCTCTACATTCTGTTCCGCTTCCGCAACGTGGCTTACTCTACTGGTGCAACCATCGCACTGGCTCTCGATGCCCTTGTGGTGATTGGCTTCTACAGTGTGTTGTGGGGATGGGTACCCATGTCGCTTGAAATCGACCAGGTGTTCATCGGTGCTATCTTGACTGTGATAGGTTACTCTATCAACGATAAGGTGGTGGTGTTCGACCGTATTCGTGAGAACTTCCAGCTCTATCCCAAGCGCGATCGTCAGCAGTTGTTCAACGACTCGCTGAACCAGACGCTGGCTCGTACCATCAATACCTCAGTGACTACGCTGATCGTGTTGCTCTGTATCTTCATCCTCGGTGGTGACTCGATTCGTTCGTTCTCGTTCGCTATGATCTTGGGTGTGATCTTCGGTACGCTCTCGTCGCTCTTCATTGCTGCTCCTACGGCCTTCTTAGTCATGGGTGGTGCTTCTATCCGTGAGGAAGCTGCAGCTGCAGAGACCAAGTAAAGTCCTTTCTGAGAAGAAAAGTATATAAGAATACGCTTTGCGTAAGTAAGAAAAGCCAAGCAAAACAACTGCTACAGCAGGTTTTGTTTGGTTTTTCTTTTGATTAAATCCTTCACCTCCAATTCAATTTCCTTTAATTCAGCAGGTTCGTGTGAAAGGCCTGCCCACATCTTACTTTTGGTGACTACCTATCATGTTATGAGGATAAATACCCGAAGATTTGGCTGTTTCGGATTTTTGTATTATCTTTGTAAGGAAAAAATGGAAGCAAGCAATAAAGCAATCATTGAGATGCGAAAGCGTTACTTGCGCTACTTGAAACTGGAGCGTGGAGCAGCGCAAAACACGATTGAAGCCTACGAGCGGGACGTAAATACGTACCTAAAGTACCTGGATGGTGAACAGAAGAACGTCCTTGATGCCCAGCTCGAAGACCTGCAGCACTTTGCCGCCTCCCTGCATGAGACGGTAGGGCCCCGTTCGCAGTGTCGCATACTCAGTGGGGTGCGTTCTTTCTATCGTTTTCTTGTGCTTGATGGCTACCTGGAGCAAGACCCCTCGGAATTGCTCGAGAGTCCTGTCATCCCAGACCACCTGCCTGAGTACTTGACAC